>Ga0208916_10000019_pt1 | contig 71924 bp, 143 predicted proteins | sample DEB19_08_DNA_5_FD_184523 | JGI IMG/M metagenome (GOLD analysis project Ga0208916, IMG submission 184523) | Aqueous microbial communities from the Delaware River and Bay under freshwater to marine salinity gradient to study organic matter... | ecosystem: Environmental > Aquatic > Marine >... | reverse complement strand
GTGGATAAAATGCAAATAGGTTTTCTCTAGGGTGTCCTACAAAAACAATATAGATTTTATTACGCCCACGTCCGTATTCGTGTGCATCTACTCGGTTTTTAAACCCTGTGAATGACAAAGGCTTTCCATTCATAATAAGCCCCAACCACGTTAATCTTTCGTTAACTTCTTCTAATGGTAAATTCATAATAAGTGTGTTTTAATTAGAGTACAAATATAGGTATAAAAAAAATAACTACCAAATAAATTGATAGTTATTTTCAAATTAATTTTCAACCTGTGATTCAATCCAACGTCTAAATCCAATTGCAACATCGTCATCGTTCCAATTTACTGGGTCGGCTGTATCGCAAACATCCTCAAATACAAACTGTGTTATATCCTCAAAGTTGCTCGGTGTTTGAATTCCAATCCTGTCAAACATATCAATCAAAAGACTTTCAATCTCATCTTTCTTTTTAGTGTTTTCTGCTTGGTCATAGCATTCCCCACATATATCGCCCTCGTGCCACATATCGTTCTTGCTTTGGTTCGTACCACAACTGGTACAATCCCAACGGTGTATTTTTACACTACTCATAACTTAAAGGTGTCCACCCATACCGTTGGTAGGGTCTGAATATTCGTAAGTGGTGTCTTCGCCATTCAATGAAGCATCGCCCAACGCATTCTCATATTGGTTGTCAACATCTTCGTCATTGGTTAAATAATCCACCAACGCCTCATCTACCAAATCGTCATCTACTTCAACTTCAACCGTACTGGTTTTGCTGTAATAACGAGTAACTTCTACTGTAACAATTCTTTTAGCCATAATTTCTATGTGTTTTAATTAGAGTACAAATATAGGTAATTAAAATGTAACTACCAAATTTATAAACAACATTCTTGTAAAAAATCGTATTGTTCGTCAGTCAGTACTCCAACCGTGTCAAACTCATACTTTTCGTTAACATACTCATCGCCCTCAAATTCAATAGCCGTTGAAACTGTAACATCTAATACAGCACCTATAAGACTTTCATAGCCCATGCCACTATCAATGCTTCCGTCTTCCAATGCGACTTTTGCTTTTTCTAACAATTCCTCTTTGGTGTCAGCCGTGAATTCAATAGTTGGATATGCACCTGTTCCACCGCCCCAATAATTCCCTAAAACAAAACCTGTGGCTTTGAATGATTTTTTCTTTTCCATAATGATATACTTTTTATTTCTTGTACAAATATAATACTTTTATTCCATTCCACCTAACAAAATGTGGATTATTTTTTATTTATTTTTTCTCCTGTTTTATTTGGTAGTGTCAAAACTATTCACTATCTTTGTAGTGTTGAAAACAACGGGCGAACCTAGCAAGGTGGAAGAGTAGACTCCGTCCTACCTTATACTCAAATAAAAAAAATTAATAAAAAATGCCCTACCATTTCTGATAGGGCTAAATTTTATTTTAGCATTCGGCTTCAAACTCGCATTGTCCGTTTTCTTTTAGATAATCTCTAATTTGTCGCCCAAGCCCCAAGTCAGCATAATCGCTTAATTCAGCTTTTGAAATTCCAGCTTCTTCAAGTTGCTTGTCATTGTAGCCGTTTTTCTCCTTAAAGAAATTGTCAATAATTCCCAACTTGTCGCCAAGGCTTTCCTCAATGTTTTTGATTTCTTCCTCAACTCCTTCCAAGTCTTCCTCTTGAAAATTGTAAACAATCGTTTCGGGTTGAAACCCCGATACTCCAAACCTGTCAGCCGCATTGCTACTTTGAACAGCAAACCAAAATTTTCCCTCGATGTCGCCACTGTAATACCTACCCATAATTTCTAATTTTTAATGTGATTATTAATTTCTTTAGCAAAGATAAAAAAAATAATCCATACTACCAAATATAATATGGATTATTTTCAAATTATTTTTAAACCATTTCCAATACGCCACTTTTTCTAGCAACGAACTCCAAAGATTTTTGGTTCATTTTGTAACCACTACCCAACATAATCGTTTCCAGTTTACCGTTTTCACGTTTCGGTGCAGATAATTCGTGTGTAGTGAATTTCGTAATACCACTATGCAAACCCCAAAGGTTAAGTCCTTTGTCATTAAATTCGCCCTCAATACAGTTGTACAACGTTTCCATTTTGTTAATGCTACGTGTACTCTTTTCAGACAATTCCTTAACACTTGTCAATTCCTTGTCAAACCCTAATAGGTACTTAACCATTTCGTCAGCCAATTCTCTAGTACAATCCCTGTCAGCCAATACGTTATACAGCTCAATTTGTTTAAGGCTACGGTTCAATGCCGTTTCAATCAAAAATGGAATTTCTTTGATACGGTGTTCAATACTAGCCGAGTGTCTAAATTTCGCTTCGCCTTGCTTATAGAACTTGAAAAACTGATTAGAACAGCTCATAGTAAAATCCCCAATACCAATAGACAATGAAGTACTACCGTCATTACTATCCAGTACAGTAATGAATTTTTTAATCCTGTCATGCCCTACAACGCCATCGCCTGTAATACCTAACTGTAAAAATACCTTGCGACCCTCATTCATAGAACCAGCTTTGGTTACAATCAAATCATTCCCAAACGGTCTAATACCTTGAAGCACCATATCAACGATTTCCTCATTCTGTGATACAGTATAACCGTCCTTTACTGTATTGATACACTTGCCTAACTTGTCATTGAATAACCCAAAGTAACCACTAGGATTAAGGTTAGAATCAAATAACGGTCTTTTGCTAATGTTAAAGTCTAAACCGTTCGCTACTAAAATGTCTTGTGTGTTCATATCTAAAATTGTTTAATTGATTAGAGTGCAAATATACAACCTTTATTTCATTCCACCAAATAAAAATGCAATTATTTTTAATTTATTTTTTTATGCAAAATAATCTATAAAAAATTAGGATATATAAAAAACATTCCCTACCTTTGTACTGTAATTAAATTACGGGTCGCATAGGATGTGAAAGAGTAGACTCCACCGTACCTTATACTCAAATACCTATATACAAAAAACAAAAATGCAAAATAAACCTATAACTTAATATAAGCCTATTTCGCATTTTAAGGTACTTTTAAAGGACGATTATACCAATTCCAATTCCTTGGTGGTAACGCTATCATAAATAGCGTTAACCTTATCAAAAATAGCTTGGCTATCTTTGGCTGTTTCAATAACAAAACCACTTGTAAAAGCAATTTTATTGTCAGCACCTTTGCCAGTCATTTTTTTGTACTTTAAACCACAAATAACATTTTGTTTATCCAAAAATCGTAGGTCGTCATTATCAGCGTTAATAACTTCAAAACCGTTGTAGGTAGTAGGTAATTTGTCAAATACCATTGCTACATTAAAACCACGTTTTAATAATTCCATTGCTTTAATATCATTGGTTTCAGAACGACTAAAAGTCAAATGATAATTTTTTGGCAACACTTTATCAAAACGAAAATGATTTTTAGTATAATCATAAAATTGTACATTCGGGTACATTTCAAAAATGTTTTTAGTATTATTGTCAAATACCTTGTACTTCTCAAATGGCAAATCACTTGTACCATTTAAACGTATAGTAACAATAGCTTTATCAGTATGTTTTTTTACCGCTTTGCCAATTTCCACATACAATTGATTTAAAAATTCAATACGACTACTTAAAAAATATTCAGTTTTGGCAACCCTACCTTGCATAACATTACTATACATACCGCCAAAACCACTACCAACAAGACAACTATCGGCACAACCCTTACTTGCATGGCTACATACATTGATACCTTTGCTGTTAGCTGTAAATGGCGACATATACATTATATAAGTCATATAGCCTAATTTTTCGCCCTTTACTGTTTTAGCATTATTAGTACTTAATAATGGCTTTCTTTTTACTACTTCTACATTCATAACTAATTTGTTTTAATTGATTAGAGTGCAAAGATAGACAAATTATTTTAATACACAAATTATTTTGCAATTATTTTTAATATTTTTTTTATTTGTAAAATAATTCACTTTTTATTTGGTAGTGTCATTTATTATCATTACATTTGTACTGTTGAAATGAAACACCCAAAGCAAGATACCACAAATCTGAGAAGTAGACTCCGTCCTACCTTATATCCAAGTTATTTAGAATGATTATAAATAAAGAATTTATTTGGTAGATTCAAAAATTTTTTGTACCTTTGTAGTTATAATCTAAGCCAACCAAAAAAGTTTGCAAAGATACAACAAAAATAATTAATATGCAAATTTATTTTACTTGTTTTTTAAAAAAGTTTATCGTACCTTTGTACTTCATTCAGCACATTACACATAGTAATAGTGCCTAGACAAAAACTGCCCAAGTTCATTGTAACTCTGGGCTAAACTTGTTGCACCTATGTTCCACGTGGAACACTGGGGCGATGACCTATGCAATTGTTCCACGTGGAACATTCTAAAAAAAATTTTGGCTGAAAAATTTGTGAGAACGAACGGACAGTATAATGTTTTTTAGGTTTTTTAAAGTATTTTTTATTAACCCTAACACCCAATAATTCCAATGAAATAAGCACTTCCCATTTTTCGGCTATGAAAACTCGTACTTTTACCACATTATACCATTATTTACCACTTTTCTCTAAAAACTACAAAAAAGTGGCTACGTGCTAATGAAGGTACATTTAGGAACATCATAAATACATATATCTGTGTATTAAGTAGATACGTTTTGCCCTAACGGGCAAGTCGATTCCACGTACACAATTGTGTACATACCTTGTATGTCCGAGCAACTGCGAGTTGCACATAGGCTACCTTATTGCATCTCAATTTGTGGGAATGTGATATGTACCACTATGCTTTTTTCTTTATGTTGTTCATAGAGTTTATCTACCATATCCCATAGGTCTTCACCTTTGTATATTCCGTTTATGGAATAGTAACCTAGTTTTTCTTTCTTAAGAAATGCTATGCTTTTGTTATGCTTATCCATTAGGATTTTCACCCAGTTCATTTTCTGTATATGAACTTCCTTTACGAAATGTCATTGTGGTAGAAGCTTCGTATGCCATACTCTCTCCACCTTTCAATGCTTTATCTTTATCATTGTTATTAAGCTCTGGCATATTACTATGTGTTACTTCTGCTACGTTTCTTAGTTCGTATGTTGTTCCTAGTATTGGACTGTATGTCATATATAGGATTGGATAAATTTCTACGTGTGTTCCTTTCATGTGTGTTTGTTATTTAGTTGTATGTACACAAATGTGTGCATTGGGTTATTATTCTAGTTCTTCTATCGATACTTCATGTATTACAAAGCTATCTTCTAGTTGTTCTATTGTTCTTCCAGTTTCTTTAGCTAGTTCTTCAAGGACTACTTTTTCTGATGATGCTTTATATGCACCACATACGCAATCCCATCCTAGTTCTGGGTTTGTTACTACAAATATTGATTTGTTCATATTATTCTTTATTAAGGTTATCTAATTGGTTTTGTATGTTTATTAGTTCACCTTCAAGTTCTGTTTGTTTCTTCACATACTTTTCCATCAAGTCTTTTATATCTTCAATTATTCCTATAGTAGTTTTCTTTCTTAGTTCTAATTGTCTTATAAGAGTAATTCTTTTTACATCGTTGAGATGTTCTGTATGTTGTGGGATTGGTTCAAGGCTTGTTACTGGCATCATATCGTATATATGTCCAAGTTCATCTTTTATGTCATAGAAACCATCGTATGCGTAATGGATTTCCACTGGGGATTTTTCGTAATGTGTATCTAGCAGAGTTCCTGTAAATAGGACAGTTTGACCTTTGGTAAATGTTTTCATTGTATTAACGTTTATTAGAAATCTTTGATAAATCAATAGTACCGACCACTTTAAATGTTGCGAATTGCAATGCGATATTATTACTTCTTTGTTTTTCTTTAGCCAATTGTTCTTTGGTAGGATTTTCTTTTTGTAGCTTAGTTCTAAGTTTATTAGAGATTTCTTTTCCGTTTCTTCCTATGTGATAATTATGACATACGTTACATTTATAGGATATTACTTTGTGTATTCTATCTGGAATCGCATTTTCTTTTTTACATTCTTTTATGGCTTCCTCTAGTGTATTGAATTTTTTCTTATTCTTATACACTGGTTTTCCTTCTTCGTAACGTAAGAGTGTTTGACATTGATTTTTGATAGCATTTTCCATAATACAAAGGTACATAAATTAATTGGACTGCACAAGTTTTTGTTTGACAATTTCAATTAATTTTTTAAGACATTCAATTTCTGCTTCTTCTAATGTTTTATAGGAGCAATTCCAATACAAAGAATTTTCACTATTATAATTTTTAAAAATATTTATATAGTAATTTCCTTCACTTCCTAATGTTGGGTAGATTACTTTATCTAATTGATACTTCTCTCTAAACCATCTAAAAGCTTGTTGGTAAAGTGGTGCTGAAATTAAATTATCTCTTTTATTATGATTAAATGGACTTTCATAGGTTTTAGTAAACATTCCATCAGTCCAATAATACTTAATACAAGGTTCATCAAATCCTAATTCTTTTAAAGCCAACGCTTGTTCGTAAGGTATAAATTCTTTTTCCATTATGAGAAGTGTGAGAAGATAAATAGCTTAGGATTTGTTTGTGGTTCAAAACCGAATACTTCGATAAACTTGGCGATTATCTTATCATCGTCAAACTTTTTAATATCAATATCTACAAAGTCCCACCCTTCATATTCTTCGTCACAGCTTTGCACGTTAAATCCAAAGACGTTATAGCTACCACACATTCCATCACAGATTAGTGTATAGTCTTCTCCTTCAAATCCACACATCATGGATTCAAACTTTTCATCATAGACATCAATTTCGTTTCCTTCGTTATCTAGGATTTCGTATGGCAATTTCCAACCATATACAATGTAATCACTTCTATCTACTCCCATTATTCTTTTTCTTTTATAAGTTTTAATCCTTCTTGCAGTCCAATTTCCAATGCTTCTTCCCAAGTTGGGAATCTATTAATAGGAAGCTTTGGGTTATTATGTGAAACGTAAATATCATTTACGGTACATACATATTCTAGTGTTTTATCAAACGCATAACTTTCTCTGGGTGTTACGTGAATATGATATTTTTCTCTAAGCCATTTTTGAAGTATAGCTTGTGTTGGCACATAGGTATATTCAACATTTTTAATGGTCATGTCGTTATTATAATGTATCATTCTACCTATTGGGTAATTTTTCCCAAAAGCTAAAATAGTAGTTTCAACATTAATTTTTTCTTCTTTCATAGCATTATTTAATTTTCTTTATCCACCTTAACCAGATGAATGTTGTTTGTGTCAGCACCCATGTGATTATTCTCTGTTTCATACTAGGTCAGTGGTTATTATTTGTTCTTCTGGTGTTAGTGGTATATTGCTAGGTGATGTAGAGTGTTGTCCACATACTACGCACCATGTTATACCCAACTTGTTATCTCTAAACTTATGTTTACCGTTAGAACATTGTTGTCTTAGTTTCCAATAGTGTTCAAGTGTTTGAACCACCTTAACTATTTTACCCATAGCCTATATGTATTAAATTCTTCGTGTTCTTTGATGAATTGAATGATTGCTCTTACGCATTCAAGTTCGGCTTCCATAAATGTATCATAGATACCTACGCTTGTTCCTTCTGTTGGTGTTCTTCCACCGTACCAAAACTTGGCTTCACATTTTCTAGGTTCTGGTGATAGGTATGGTTGTACCCATCCTTCTATACGATATTTCTCTCTAAAGAAATCGAATGCTTGTCCGTATGTCAGACCTAGTATGGTATCTAGTGTACAGTGTGTAGAATGGAAGAAACCTAGTGCGAGTTTTTCGTTTATGAAATTGCCATGGCAAGTTACTTGTTCGTTGTTAACGCCAAAGTTTTTTAGTTCAAGTGATTCTGAATATGGTACGTAGTTTTCGTGAATGTTTCTCATACTGATTTCTTTTTTACAAAGGTACGCAAAGTTATTGGAATAACCTAATTATCGTTCATTAATTTTTTTAACTCTGATGGTTTTTTAAAGTCTTTGATTTCACCAAGTTTAGTGTTGATACCATATACGTTGGTTTTTTTAATAGATACTGCACCACTTTTATTCACTCTATAACCATAGTAATATGGGTCATTAATATCCTTGGGTTTTATATCTCTATCGTTTTGAAATTCAACATAATTTTTTGGAAAGATATGATTAAGTGTAAGTTTACAGTTACCAATAATATTTTCATTATTAATATCACTAATAACATAAAATTCATTAAAAATTGTTTTAACAATATCGCCAGATTTATAAGCACCTATAATTAACAAGTATTCATCAAATTCCAATTGGAACTTATCAGTATATTCTTTGAATATTGGTTCAATACTATCAATGAACTTGCTTTTTAATATTTCTAATTTATTAGCGAGTATTGTTTTAGGATTGTTATAGTTTTCAACAGCATCATATAGAGCCTTCAAGTTTTCTGTATCTACCCAGTTATCATCTTCATCATAGGTAACACCATTCAATATTGATTTATGGTCAATATCATTTAACTTATGGATAACATAATAGGTTCTACTAAAACCACCATGTCCTATTATTTCAGCAACTTCATCATCGTTTAAGTTTTCTCTTTTTTCTAGTCTATAAGTATCAGTTGTTGAATATACACTACCACCCCAACTAGAATCTTTGCTTATTGTTAAATTTTCCAATTCAATTATCTTTGAGATTGCACTGCTAAAGATATCTGTCCATGGTGTACCGTTGTTATACATTGGCAATGTTACTTCAAAGGTATAGGTTTTATAACGGTATTTAAACATATAGACTTCTGGTATTGGATTTGAATATCCACCACTAATATCGATTTTAAAATCGATATGTAATATATTGCTTTCAACTGACATATTATTTTATTGTTTTTAGTTTACAACCTCTATAGGTTTTCTGTCCTTTGATACTTGGAAATAGGTTATAGAAATTTCTCCATACCTTATCGGAACGTTTCAATGATGGTACTCTAATACTATTACAAGCGTCACCACTTCTGGCATTGTAGGCTTTTTGGTTATCTCTGGTAACTTGCTTTGGCATGAAGTCGTAGTCTGGGTTACCGTTCCATCTAAGTCCCCAGTGTCCGTTATAGGATTTTACTAGTCTGTATATTGGTTTTTCTTCCATTAGTATCTTTCATTAAATCGTTTAAGGATATCTAGTAGATAAGGGTCTAGTTTACTTTCTACGTAGTCTATGTCTGCTTGTGTTAGGTCTTGAAGGTGATAGTTAAGTAGTTCACCAACTATTGATGCGTTGGTATCTGTATCACCGCCACAGCTAACAACATTTTTGATAGCATCTTGGGTATTCTTATCTGAATGATAGATAAATGCACTTTTACAGAATCTAAATGTATCTTTGGCTTTCACTTCAAACTTTGTAAATGGAAATAATTTAAACTTAATAAAGTAGTCATACTCATTAAGATTTGTATAGTACAGTTCAGCCAATTCCAACGAATATACAATGCTTTCAGCGTTCACGTGTGATGTTAGGCAAGATTCAGCGATAAGTTCTTTGGTTGTTAACAAAGCGTTTGATAGATACATAAACGGTGCTATTCTCATCAGACACCCGTTGCCCCAAGATTTATTAATCGTACCCATTGGTGAGTTAAGCCATTCTTTGAAGTCTTTGCCATAGTGGTCGCCTTGGTATCTCATACCTACTTCTTTGTATGCTTCCTCGAATGATTGGTTATCTAGGATTGCTTTGGCGGTTGCCAGTGTCATTAGCGTATCATCGCTAAATACTGAATCTGGGTTATGTAGGTTGATTGTATCTTCTGGTGGGAAGTTTGCCATAATGGGAAACTCGTAGGGTTGTCCTACGAGGTCACCAAGTATTGCTCCGTATAGTTTATCTTTTTTCATAGTACAAAGGTACATATAATATTTCATATATGCAAATCTACACCAATATTTTTTCTTTAGTTTCCCATAGAAAATCAGCATAGGCTAGATATATATAAACCTTTTTGTTGTTCTCATCATATTTGGTGTGAACAACTAAAACATCGTTATGATATTCTTTGTATTCTTTGATTCTAAATGTATCTGGGTAGTATGTTACTTCCTGTTTAACCATTTAGTCAACCAGAGCGTAGTAATGTACATTCCACAATTCATCAGCATCAATTTCTTTTAGCAATTGTAGTGCATCTTCATCAGACGTTGGCTCTCTATCAACTTTGATAGCACCTTCGTCACCCGATTCTGTTCTGTATTGTATGTACCAACCTTTTTCTGTTGGGGTAAATGACTTGTCGGTGTTTGACGAATAGAACACTGGGTTATTCTTTTTGACATTATTTTGCCAGAATAAGGTTTCCAATTGTTCATCGGTTAGTGCTTCGTAATCTGCTGTGCTATCTTCGTTAAGATGCCAACCTATTGTTATTCCACCATCAACCCATTGGATTTCTTCTCTAACGTATTCGTGACCTTCGGCTTCGCATAGCCATTTTGTTCTTGATTCTAGTTTTTCGATTTTCATAATCTTATTTGTTTTTATATTTACCTAATACTTCATCAAACTTTTTACCACTTTGAGCAGAAATATTACCGATGTTATCAATAGCCCAACTAACCATTTCAAGAGCAACTAACTCAACAACTTCCTCACTATACAATTTTTGTTGTTTTATGTTCTCATTAAGTGTTTTTAATGAATCAGATGTGCATCGAATAAAAACATCATCGTTTATTAAAAATAGCGTTTGTATTTTTACATTTTCACTAAGGTTTTCAACACCTTTTACTGTTACCAAATCATCTAAAGTATGAATTACTTCGATGATTTTACCATTAAATTCTTCAATATCATTAAAAAATGGTGTCATGGCATCAAGACCCGAACCAGTAAGAGTTGGGTTAGTTCCATCGAAATGAGAATAAACGTTGTTTTTTAAAATTTCTTTAAGTTTCATAATAGATTTAGCACTTGTCCTTGCAATCGGTTTCTAATAATACAAAGGTACGTATTATTTTTCACATATGCAAATCTTTTCCTAAATTTCTGATTTCAGCTTTATGGTCGACATGGATTTAATAACACCATTGTCGTTGTACGTTACCGTATGCCCATCTGAGTTCCAGAACCATACTAGCACACCATTCTCATAAACATATTCGTACCAAAAAACTCTATACTCCTCTTCTCGAAAAAGATACATTGTTTCACCTGTGTCGGTAAAGGTTTCGTGTTTGACTAGTTTTCCGTTGTAGTATTCTTTAATGGAAGCCAGTACAAAATTAGAATGGTATGTACATTCTTGTCTTGTCATTTATTCTTCTTTAAGCTGTCTTATGGCTTCGTTCAAATCAGCTTCAAATTTTTCTTTGGTTCTATTATCAAACCAATCGTTAACCAATGCTCTTACGAAATCTAGCAGTTTATGTTTGTCAGCATAGAATATTTTCTCAATGTCTTTTGGATATAGAGTAAACTTTTCAATGATACATTCAGAAGAAAGATACACACAAGTAATTTTTAACTCATATAGTTCTTCTTCTTTATCGTAATGTTCTTTGTTCCATGTAGTAAACTTAGGAACGATTCTAATAGAACGTCTTACACCTGTTTCAAAGTAATATGCAGTTTCGGTAGGAAGTTCGATTTCTTTTGAGTTGATTTCTTTCTTCTCGTACTCGTATTGTTTAATAGCTAATTTCATGTTTCTTTATGATTAGATTACAAAGGTATGAATAATATTTCAGATTACCAAACTATTTCTTTTCTTTTTTCGCACCTATCATCCAACCAAATATAGTTGGTGCTAATCTACCTAATGGTATATTTAAAATTTCACTGGTATTCCAAATGCAACTTGCTAAAAATTGTAATGGTGTTTCTTCTTTCCACATATTAGTTAGTATTTACTGCTAAGATATTGGATTTCCTTCAAGGTGTAGCAACAATCAAAAACACTATTTGCTTTTGAAAGTAATTCCATATATCTTTTATGTGATAATTTATTGAATAGATTTCTTTTACCCTTTAGGTAAACTCGTAGTAGTCGAAACATATTACTTCTTTTTAAATTGTTCTTTTAATTCCCTTTTGATATCTCGATATGAATCTGGGTTTATACCATTAATCAAAAACGCCAATGGTATATAAAACAACAACATGATGTAAGTCAGTGGGTTATAGATGTTTATTCTAATTTCACTATAATAATCATTATTGTTTTTCCAAACATTCTGGTCGGTTATGATAAGTTTGAACAATTTTATTCGCACCATGAATCGCATAAAACCACTTAGTCTACGCATTTCAAATTTTCGATATTCTTTTAAGGTCATTTTCATACTACAAAGGTACGAATACTATTTCAAAAAAGCAAGTAAATTACAGAATATTTAGAAATTCTGCCAATTTATCTTCAATCATTTCACCCACGTCCAAATCGGTTCCTTTGGCTGACGTTCTAACAAGACAGCTCATTAACCCTAAAGCTTCTGCTTTGGTTAATTCTAGTGTAAACTTAGGTTCTACTTCTGGCATCTTATTTCTTTTTAAGGATTTCTTTTAGCTTCGCCACGATTTCTCTGTAAGCATATTCCTCACCTACTTCAACGCCATACTCATAGCTATCGTCAAAGTTTCCATTGTCCCAGTGTTCCACTTCAAAATCAAATTCTGGGTCAATCTTTGATTCCATTTCGTTCAATAATCCTTCTAATTCTTCTTGCATAGTTATTGTTTTTTAAATTGTTTAATTTTATCTGTAAGGTTTATTGTTTGTAATTGGAAAATGATAGTTAGACGATAACCAACTAATAATAGCTGTTACATCACAATCTCTCATACCTTTCATATCAATGTAAGGTGAAGCTCTCATTTCATCAAAAACCTTGCACCATTGACTGGTATTTTCAGTTTGATTAAACTCTAGCGTTACATTTTCATTGAAGCCATCGATAAACCCGATACATTCCTCTTGTGTATGTTTTTCTCTTACATACTTGGTCAAGGCTTTCGCAAGTCTATCTTCGTGAGTTGAATTACCTTTTGGGTTATATGGTAAATCATTTGGGTCAACACCACAAGCTTCCATATGTGCTATTGTTGATGGTTTCCAGTCGGTTTGTTCTTCTTTGCTACCGAAATACTTTTTAGGTATCTTAAACACGTTAACAAAGTTATTGATGCTTAATGTTTTTTCACTAGGTAGCTCAATGTAGTACATGAGTTTTTCGTAGTCACCTTCTTGACAGATTAAACTAACACAGAAACCATGTTTATCGTAAAATTTAACTTCTGATTCAATCTTGACAAAATCATGTGTTGGGTTTTTGGCGTACCATTCCAGAACTTCCATGGATATTTCTTGAACACCCGCTCTGATAAGTTGTTGGTCGGTGGTCATAATGATTTTTTTGCAGTATAGTTTACCGTATTCATCAGATGTAAACCCTTTATCTTTAAACACGACATTATTATCAATATTGATTCCCCATTCATCAAGCTTTGGTTCTTCATTGATTGTGATGTGCATATCCACTGCATCCATTCTAATTGATGGTTCACCGAATATTGGTGTATAATCAAAACGAACCCTACCATTCATGACGGTAAGGTAAGCTTTTTCTTGTGTTATTGTTAGGTGTATGTTTTTCATAGTACAAAGGTATGTAAAATTTTTGGGATATCCTAATTATTTTCTTTTTTTATTCTTATGAAACCAAACATCAATGTTAACTGGAACGGAACTATTAAATTTAAAGGCTTCATAATCATGTAAAAATCCTAGAACTTCATCTGCTGTATAGGTGATTTCTTTACTTTTAATTCTTTCATCACTTTCTGCCCAAAACTTGCTTGGTTCTTTCGAAACTATCTTATCTAATTTCTCACTTAGTGTTTCGTGTTTAGGAATTATCAGTTTATAAAAAGTATTATACTTAGTTTCTTCTCGTTGCAAATCATGTATTTCACAAAGACGTTCATCACATTCTCCACAACAATTTTTTTTCACTTCAATACTTTCACAAGTTTGATTTTGAAGGAACCATTCAATGAAATTATCTGGAATAGTTTCTACACCATCTTTGATAAGAATTGGGTCTTTGGTAAAGATAATTTTTTTATCTTCTTCATCAACCAAATCAACATCTTCACACTTGTATATTTCTTCAAATGATTCATCATCACATAAAGACATACACCAGTCACCAGTTTTTATTACTTCATCGTTGGTGATATAGATTTGCTGATTATCATTAAACCCATCGTTTTGGATAAAAAAATTTTTCGTGTAACCCAATTCACCATTTATATTCTTATAAAGTTCACTAGGATTTGGTGTCGGTAATGTGAATATGTTTTTCATAGTACAAAGGTACATAAAGTTTTTTTAATATCCTAATTAATCTGTAACAAAATGACATTGGTCAAGACCTTGATACGATATCATGCGATAGAAATCATCCAGATTAATCATTCTAGGTGTTTTATCAGCATAAGAATGTGCGTAATACATAATGGTGAAGTCATGGATATATTCTGTGATATGCCAACATGGTGACTTGCTTGAATAGTAAGTATTGAATATTCCCGTAGGTTTATACTTAATCATCAAATCAACAAATTCTTCAATTGTTAATTTTTCTGTTTTGACTTTTACTTCTTCTACTAACCTATACAACTTTATTTCCATCTACTAATTTTTTTATGCGAGAAGACTTAGGGCAAAGCACCATATCATCACCAATGCGTTCATATTGAATACCATCGATTTCTAGTATCTTCCCGTTCTTCTTTGATTTTACAATTTCTTTAAGACTGGTAGAATCATCTTCACACCAGAATCTTTTTGGTTTACTCATTAATTTCTATTGATTAATATTGGCGAATAGGTTTCAACGTATTGTTCTTCCTCTGCTTCCGCATTATCAATTAGTTCTTCCATCATGTAATCTATCGCTACATCACACTTGCTACCCTCACATTGATAGGTACTCGTGTTATGGCAACACCCTAAGATATGGAGTTCACATAGTTCACACATTCTATCTTGATGATTATCAATAACATAGGTCATTGCATCTTCATTTGACAGTGTTTTTAGTTCGTGGCTATTCATAATCAATATCGCATAAGTCAACACACTTGGCAACATAAACCCATTCGGTTCCTTCGCCACCGCTAGTTGGAGAGCATTCTACTTCCATTATAGTTCTATCGTTCTGATTACCTTAGAGGTATCTTGTTTGATGATAAGGTGTTGGAATCTCTCATAGAACTTCACATCGGTTGCTTCAAACTCATGGATAAACCAACCTTGTTCTTGTAATTGTATGATATCTTCGGCAGTAAACCAATGGTATAGAGTTTCTAAGCTATCGGTAGCTGAAAGCCAACCAACAATCTCTGGGTCGAAGTCCATTTCAAGTTTATTGTTCAAACAAAAGCTAAATTCCTCATGGATAAGTCCAGTGAATGTTCCTTTGTAATCATACCACAACCCTTGTAGGGTATCTTTGTGGCATACTCTGTAATATATTTTCTTATTGCTCATTTTCACCTATTTTAAAAATAAAATCCAAGTGACACCAACCACTCGTTGTGTTGGCTTTCACTTCGTTGCTTTCTTCATCCAATTCAAAACTCAAAATCTTTGCACTTCCACCATCATGTCCCTCGTGACCAACTTCGTCACCAATCTTAAAGAACTCACCGTAGGAATTTCTACCTATTTTAAAATCAACGCTAATAAAATTGCATCTTAATTCTAAATCATTATCCATATTACTCATTTTTAAATCGTTTAGCTAGTTTCATTTTATCAACTTGGAACGCCATATCTTCCAAAACCTTTGTATCATAGATGATTTCGTTAGTTAAAACATCCATCATAACTCTATCGTATTCACCAGTTTCCTTGTTTCGAGTAACCAAACACACTACATTTAAAGCATCATCTAGTTCACCAGTAGCAGTTACTGTTTTCTTACGGGCATAGGCTGTACTAATCTTATCGTGAAACCATTCGTGTGTTTCCGATTCCCAATACAAACCATCACTTTCAATAAATTGATTTCTCTCTTTACTCATTCTTTAAGGCTTTTAACTTTGCTTCTAACGTTTCGATTTCACGTTGTTTTTTGGCATCTTCTTTCAGTTTCTTAGCGTTGTGGTACGCTTCGATTTCCTCTTGTTTAGCAAGACGATATTCAACTCCGTACAAATCTAACTCACCATGGTCACAATGCCAGTCACAACTAACGTGTGTTGCACCATGCGACCTTAATTGGGTTAGGTTATTGATAAGTGTTTCAATATCTACAAGACCTACATCGGTCAATACACCATCACCTAATTCAATGTAATCATCGTGTTTGTCGTAGTCGTACCCAAAATCCTCATGTGGTCTTGATTCCATTGAGATTTCTTGAATGTTTTTCTGGTGTAAATAGATAGCGTTTTTCATTGTTTTAAGATTTGATTGTTGATACTTTAGTTATTCTTCCACCGCCACCCCAAGCGTAGAAATCTGGGTGTTCTACTGCGTAGCTTAGTGCTTCTTTAAGTGTTCCCTCGAAGATACCTAAGTCTGGTTCATGATGATACCCGCCCATATCACAGTTAGGGTCTTCACCTTTGATTTGCCATAAGCCAAAATCATCCAAGTTGTGTCGAGCCATTAGTTCTTTTGCAGAGTAAGCACCATCTAAGTATTTTTGAACCTTACGTTCAACCAGTGGTATTCTCTCTATAGCTTCTAGTTTTTCTTTTTCAAGACTTAGCTTTTGAATTTCTTTTTCGATTTCGTTGATACGGTTTTGACTCATAGTATTTTTATATTAGATTACAAAGGTACGTATAATAATTCATACTACCAAATTAAAATGTAAATTTTATTTTATAATTGTTTGACTCCCAGATTTCATGTGTGATGTCTAGTTTATCTTTAAGGATTTCTAACATTTTCTCGTGATTCCTAGAACGATACAATGTCATTTTACCAGTACAAGTTTGAATAACCCATGGATATTTGATATCGTTTTTTGTACACGTCAATTTAAAGTCATTCAAATTGTGGTCTTGATTTGTAATCTTAACTTCCAATTCATAATAACGATATGTACTAAAATCATCATGTAATGGATTTGGTGAAAATTTATCATGTATTGTAACTTGAATACTCATTGTTTCTCTAGGAAAGTAGAAACATTCATAATACGCACCATCTGAATCTTTATAGTAATCTAATAGTTGACTTTGTGTTACATTTTTTTTAGCATTACTAATCTTAGTTTTGAATATTTTTTCCATGGTAAAACCCTTACCATCATCGAAAAATATTAGATTATTTCTTTCATCGTATCTTTCGTGTATAGTAAGGGTATTATCGTAATACTCTTTAAACTCTTTCAAGTCAAAGTTATCGTAATAGGTAGTTTCTTGTCTAACTAACTTCTTCATTGGCATCTTCTACTACTTCAGAATAACCAGTTTCTTGATTAAATTGAAGTGAAAACTTTAATTGGTTGTTGACTATCAACGAACTAGAAATCATAAACCCGACAGCATCTTTGTAGTATTCTGAACCTTTAGGTATTGTACACTCAAAAATCTTGGTACTTTCGTATTCTTCTTTTAAAACCTTCTTAGCAGTTTCAAGACTATCAATTGAATGAAATCCTTCTCCTAGACAAATTAAATCTGCGTGTCTTTTCCATCCATTAGGGTAATTTGAATGTAACCATTCAATATCGAGAATACCCAGACAACACCATTCATCTGAATGTTCTATCTTTTCTGTGTATTCTACACCCAATTCATACTTAAATGATTGATAAATAGAACCTTGATTTTGAGTTAATACTTTGAAAACTGTAATGTCTTCGTCAGCAATCAATGCTGTTTTTTGTGTTGTAATTAAGCACATAATATTTTTGTTTTTAGATTAATCTTCGTCTTCTTCGTATTCTTCAATATACGATTTATTGATTTCAGCAAATGCTTCAAGCAACTTTTGGTGGTGTTCATGTTCTCCACATTGTGGTGTTAAGTACAAAACGTGTGGGTAATATCTACTAGACATTGGGTGCATATTACCTCTTATGTTGATTAGGTCAACAATTCTATCGCCATACGCATCCAAGTTCTTGAAATACTTATTAACAATCGTTGCTGATTTTTCAGCTTTGGCTAATATCTTTTTAACGCTTTCTTCGTTTTTAACATCACCATCAGTCGCCAACGATAACATCATTGCTTTCATGTCCAACTCTCGTTCCATGTACCCAAATCTGTCACCAAAGATGTAACCTAGCGTTGACATTTGTTTTCTTTCTGACATCAATCTCCACGCTTCGCTTTTGGTTTTACCTTTAAGGTATTGCAATTCCTCTGGAACATCAATGTATGTTTCAATGCTACTCTCGTTACCTTTACCCATGTGGTAAACGTATTGGTTTTTATCACTTAACAAAGTGCTTCCATCAGAATACAAGATAGTATCACTTTTTTTGTAAACGGTTTTAAATCTTTTTGGGTCGTAGTTATTAATCTCAAATCCTTCAACTACTTCTAAACCTAATTGCTTTGCCATTTCTGGTGTGCCATAGTCCATATACCCTTGGTCGTGAACGTTTAAGTTTTGAATCATTACTTCATAGACTTGCTTGTCAACCCACATAAAACGCCAGTTAGCAACTTCTTCAAGTCTATCGTTAGCTTCCAGTTTTGCTTTGGTAGCTTTAGCTTCATCTCTATCGTAGGTAAATTTACCATCAACCAAGAACTCAACAAATTCATCAATCGTGATACCTAAGTGGTCTTCGATTAATTTGGTATTGTCGTCATGAATGATGTCTTCCATTCCACCGTAGTCATTGTATCTACCGAAGATAGGTAACGTAGATGGTAAGTAACCACCATACTCACTGCTATCACCTTTGATAGGTATGATTACACATTCATTTCCTTCTGTAATAGCGATATTACTTATTCCACAGCTTACTGACCAACTTCCCATAATAGTTTCTTTTAGATTAGAGTACAAAGGTATGTATAATATTTGACATACGCAAATATTTAGTCAAAAAATTCAGTATCAAATGCCCAATTAAAAAATGTAAACAAAATTGCTTGGCAAATTCCTACAAAACCAAACATCAAAACAACAGCAAGACCTATTAGTGTAAACATACCAATTAGAAATGGTAGTACTAACCAATTTGATGTATTGTCTGACATGAAAACTACACTATACACAGCGAATAGCCAGAACAATATGATTAGAACTCTGGCTATTAATTTGAATTTATCTTCCATTATCGATTTGGGTTTGAACCGCAACCGCAACCCTTAGACCCAACGAATTGAGCTTTGGTATAAGTTGAACTAGACAAGTAATAATGTCCGCTAGTACCCATTGGTGGTGTAACAGATAGTCCACCGCCCGATGGTTCAACACTCCAAGCCTTAACGACTTCACCATCATTCATGTAGATAAGGTATTGATAAGCACCTTTCTTTTGACAGCTAACCATCATCAATACAATGGCTAGTAATAATAAGATTTTTTTCATAGTTTTAAGGCATTACCCAATATAGCTTTCCATGTTTGTAGCATACTGGTATATTTGTTAAAGGTTGTTCCAATGGTACTCTGTGTATAACTACTTCACCATTAGGTGTTTGTATAACTACCATTCTCGTTTTGTTCGGTGTTGGTATCGCATAGGTAACTTCACCATTGATACGGATTGATTCTTTGCAGATATTTTCAAGGTTCACACAAGATACGGTAATAAGGAATAGGATTACAAAGGTATAAAAATATTTCATTAGTTTTTGATTTGTTTTACGCTATTCATAACATAATCGACAGCCAGTTGTAGGTCATCTTCTTTGATTACATAGATTACACTACCTTTGATATCGTAGTGGTGTAGCTTATTATCGACTGCCCAGATTACTCGGACAACGTCAGCCATTTTGATACACATCACTTCGATTGCAGTAATCTTAGTGATATGTTTCTCCATTGCTTTGGCAGACTTTATTTTAAATTTTTCGTCTATGTACTCCATTATTTCTTACCATCAGACCACTCAATTCTAGGGCAGTATTCACCATACTTAGCCTTGATAAATTCGATTACCATGTTAGGTGTTTTCTCTTTAGGTTCTTCCCAAATTCTGTAACCATTTTCATCGTATTTTATTCTACTATTAATGATGTATTCACGCCATGCTTTGATTCCTTGATAACCACCTATTACGATAGCGACAAGCCATAATAAAATACCAATAGGGTAAAATTTATAACAGAAACCATCTTTAACGTATGTTGTGAAAAATGCACCCACAGCAATAACCATAAGGCTTACCAAGAAAAGACCAAAATACGCAAGGAAGCTAAGACCCAATCTCTCACCAGTTTTATTATCACCGTTTGAATAGTTTTTATCCAACAATTCAGTAAAAACTATCATTGGCAACGAGAAAATAACGTAAGGGATAAACAATATGTAAGCCAACACCAACTTCCAGAAATATGGACATAGGTTGTTCGGCAATTGCCCTACACGTTTACCGTAGAACCAACAATATAATTTTGCACTAATAGAATTTGTATTCGCTTTCATAATTATTATTTTTAGATTAGATTACAAAGGTAAGTATAATATTTGACACTACCTAATTTTTTAACTTATTTTCTTTATCATAAACCTCTGAACTTATATAATTACCATCTTTGTCATAGTAATTCTTACCCCAGTCGCCAGTATGTGGTTGGTCTATACCTCTATTTATCTCTGAATAGTAGGCAACATCGGTTGAGCAACCCGCATGGTCTAAATTTTGGTGTTCAATACCTTCTTCAATCCAATTATCTTCCGACCAAAGTGTGTGCCAACCATGTGTTCGTAAGTATTGGCTTTTTTCCTCGTAAGTCGGTTCGTTAGTCATGGGATATATTTGCTTCAATTCGACCTTTGACTTTATCAAACCAACGTTTACCAGATTCAGTTATACCATTTTCATCCCAATGATAGCTTGTATCGTGAAGTTCTTGTAATTCAGTCCAGAAATCAATTTCATGTCCTCTATATCTAGGTGACAACATTGGGTCAATGCTACCAAATTGGTACTTTTCATACAAAGCATCAACACCCCAATCATTTTTTTCTAGCTTATTACCTAACTTGTGGTATTTTGTCATAAGGCATCTACCCACAGCACAATGTGTTCCATCAGCACCATTATACATACAGTTGCTATCGGCATCCATTGAACGTCTTTTAGGGTCGGCAGTGTAAAACTCCAAAGTTTCTTCAAGTATTTCTAACTTGGTTAATTTTTTATAAGCCATGGTAAGATTCTTTTAATTCATTAAGATTTTTGATACCTTCTTCGGTAAGACCTTCTTCATTCCAGAACTTTGAAGCATCATGAACACGTTGCATATTTCTCCAAAATTCCTTTGAATGACCTCTATAACGAGGAATCAGCATTTCATCAAGATTTTCAACTTTATTCAACTCAATCAAATCGGTAATAACGTTTTGATTCCCTTCTAAATCAGCACCCATTTTTTTGTACTTAGCTGATAAGCATCTACCAACAGCACAGTGTCTTCCATCACCACCGTTATACATACAAGTTTCTGGATTACCTTTAGGGTTTTTACCTCTCAACGAAGGATTTGCTTTGTAGAAGTTGAAGGTTTCGTTGATGATTTGCGTTTTGGTCATTTTAGTTTCTGCCATAATTTCTCTTTATTTATTGATTAGAGTACAAAGGTAAGGATAATATTTTAAACTACCAAATTATTTCTTAAAAATAATTTTAAATTCTATTTGTAACATTTTATTCATAACATAGATTGAGAATCTTGTTAAGTTTTCAGTGAGAAAGCTCTCGAACATTCCAATTGATAGAATTTTAACCAACACATCAATGAATAGACATAACCAAATAGCTGAATATGTAACTATAAAGAACAATCCTTTTATTATTGTGATTAGTATTAACTTAAATTTATCTATTTTTCTCATTTTTTGTTTTTTTATCTAATAACCGACTATCAATGCAGATATCCGTTTCTGCGTTAAAAATACCAATCCAGATAGATTTTTCAGCGGGTCGGTTTACCATTATCCGATAGGTATTGTTGGCTTTTGAATACGAATATTTATCCCATTGACCATCTGAATAATGCTTACTTATTAATTTTTTACCTCGATACTTTGATATTCGAGAAAGAATAACAACACCAGAAATATCATCCATTACTTCTTGATACGTTTCTTCCCCCAACTTATTATATTGAATGTATCTCGTTAAAATACCACCAGTAAATTCACTGAATGTCTTGATTGTAAAGTCCTTATAATAAGTACTTTCTTGCCTAATCATTAAAGAAACGTTTGGCAAATGGGAACCATTTTAGTATTCGGCATCGCTTCTTGGCTCTCTTGAAACCTTCTGCTCTTACCTTATCTTGAACCTCTTGTGGTGTTTCATGTAAGATACGCTGTGCTGTTTTACTTCTCATTGATTTTCTTTTTAGGTATTTCATAGTTGTTCTCCAACCATTCAAACAATTCGTGTGGCAACTGGCAAGGATAAAAATCAATAAAATCAAATAGAATTTCTTCCCAGTCATTCTCAAATGGTTGCGGTTCTGGCAACTTTATCATATTTGTCAACGCATCTCTCGCATGGTCGTTAAGCCTTTTGAATAGTTCTTTACCTTCAAGTATTTTAGCTACCTCTTTGATTCTATCTTGACTACCATCCATAACAACAGCCATATCTTCAAATTCACCACCATTGTGCAAGTTAGGACAACTTCTAATGTTGAACTCACATTCTTTATCAACCTTAGCCAACGAATATTGGTTTGGGTGAAGTGGTACTCGCTTGATTATGATGATTCCATTTTCAATAGTTTGATACACTACGTCCCATGTTAGTTCTGATATATCCCAGTTTGTCTTGGGTAAATCGAATTTACCTTTTAGTTTTGTTTGTTCCATTAGATTTTGTTTGATACAAAGGTACGCATTAAAATTGATATAAACAAAAAAAGAGAGTAAAATTTACCCTCTTTGTTTTTATTCTACTTTCCAGTTAATATTTTTCGGATTGACAAACTTAGGAACACTCGATGTTACTAATTCTGTAACACAGTCACTAGCTGAATCAGAGATTACAACTTCGATAACTTCGATTTCCACGAGTTTTTGGTAAACTTCGACAACTCTTACCTTTACGAAGATATTATGCTTTAAACCATCAGTTGTGTCGTTTGAACTAAAGAATGTCAGAATGTCTTGAAGTACTCCTTCATCACCTTTTACTGGAATTCTAGTTTTTTTAAAAACGCCTACAAATCTATCATAGAATGTTGTTTCTTTATTGCCCATAGCTTTAAATTATTGATTAGAGTACAAAGGTAAGAATAATATTTTAATCTACCAAATATTTTGCTAAATTATTTCACCTCTTTTGATTTCTTCTTTTCTATCCAATAGTTCTACTTCACGTTCAAGCCATTTTCTAATTTCAGCTTTGGTATAGTTTTCACTTTCAATGTTTTTCCAAATGTTAAAAGCAAATCTAGGTTCTATCTTAATAAGTTCTTCACCAAATAACCAATACTTTTTGTAAATGGTAGTTGTTGTACCTTGATAGAACTTCGTCCATTCAAAAGAACCATCTTCACCATTATCAATTATTACTTGATATTGAAATTCTTTTCCGTTTATTTTCAGTGTTTTTAGTGTCATACGTAATAGGTATATTCGTGGTAATGGTATTCGTTAGGTCTAGGTTGGGTGATTTCACCATGTCGGTTGCAATACACTTTGATTATTCGGTGTTCTGCTTCAACATACGAACCGAATTCAAGTTCAGTCAAATCTCGATTCTCACCACCTTTAACAGTTCTCCAACCCCAGAAGGATTTGTATTGGATTTTCCATTTGGTCTTGGTTAAATCATTGCTAGATACGGTAATTATTCTATACTTTGCCATTATTTTCTATCGTCTAAGTTTTCTTTGATATCCTCAATAAGATTGAAGATTTTATCCAAATAGAAAACACAGTAAACATTATTCCAAAACCCTTGTCTAGGTTGTACAATAATTCTTACAATTCCGAAGAACACTATGATTCCTAATATGGTTAAAGCAATTATCACCCTTTGAATGTTAAATCAATTGGTTTCAAATAAGCCAATAATGCTGACATAAGTACTCTCATTGGTATAAAACCACCAATACCTGTTAGCAACGATAAAAATCCAACTACCAAAGAAATTGATATGTAGTAGATTGCGAATGTTATAAAGAATTTTTTCATAAGTTTTTAGTTTTCCCAGTCTTTGATTAAATAAACCTTAACGATTGTTAGAATAAGATTTAATGGTGCAAATATTACACCAAAAACACAAGTGAAGATAGCATCATCATCACCTTCTGATTGATACCAGTTTCTTTTTTTACAAATGAATAACCCTAAGTTTATCCAAACAATTATGATAAGTATGATTTCTAATGATGTCATTTTTCTTTTTTTTAAGTATCGATGTCGAAGGCAACCAAAATGCAAAAAGATTGCCTTCTAACCGATTGTGATTCGTTGTCTTTCCAACTGTCCGTCTTCACCGCCAAACGCTAATCAAGTACTAGCACGTATGTAAGTCACCAAAACCCAAATTATGTCTAAGGAGTCGAGGGGGGGTTTGGAGCCGATGGCGAGTGATTTCATTATCCGACAAGATAAATCCCTAGCTAGTATTTCCCTCTATCCTATATATTGTTAGGGCTACCTACATCCCTTGTAGGTACTTTCCTCTCCCGTGCATAAGAGAACCCGATTAGCCTATTTTAGAACCTTGTCAATGCTTTTTACAAACATATCCATTGCTTTCTGCAATTCAAGGTTTTGCTCATTGCTAAGCTTTTCGTCCATTGCTCGGTTGTTGATGCGTTGCAATGCGTTTTTAACTTCCAGACCCTTTAATTGAGTTTTCTCATTCTCGGTCATGTGACCTCTGAACTCTGCCATTTGTTGGATAAACGTTTTGTTAGGACGTTTTCTGGTTGATGTCTTTACTGGTTCAACTTTTACTGCATTCATAATAATTAGTATTTAAGGATTAGATTACAAAGGTATGAATAATTTTTGACATACACAAGTTTTTTTTAAACTTTTTTAAGGTATGAACAAATTAGTTGGGTTATCCTTCTTCAAGTCAAGACTTTTATACTTTTCAGAAAATATTCTCAAATCAAAAGGCTTAACCAATAAGTGGTAACCAGTCTTGCTTGGTATCTTACCCAAAACCTTATCACCAACTGGCATAGATTCATTGATAGCAACTACCACTTCATCCATGTTGTAGTTCTGCAAGTCTTCGGAATCAACATCGACTAACCAAGTCTTTTCTTTATCAGCAGAGTATTTACCCGCACAACTTGAAAATGAAGACTTAACTGCTCTGTACTGACCTTGCTCAAATTTATTGGCAACATCAACTAGCATCTTCAATGCTGTCTTTTGGTAAGAACGCTTGTTTAGTCTGATTGTAACCCTAGCGTTGTTCTTGGTCGCTTGTTCAATCATGTCTTCACGTTTCTTATCAAAGTATTCTAAGCTATCAACAAAGTATTCTTTGATAACAGCAACATCAGTATTAAATCCAGGATTGTCCTTTCTTCGCTTCAAGATTTGAATGAAGTAAAAATCATCTTCACTGGTGAATTTCAATAATGGACGAATTAAATCAAAGTTATCTGTCATAGTTTCTAATTTTATAGTACAAAGGTAAGAATAATATTTGGAACTACCAAATTTATTTGAAATTAATTAAACCATTGTGGTACTTCTCTGTTTTTCCAAACTGCTATGTTACGTTTCTCAACCATATAATAAGTTCTATATGCTTGAACTATATCATCATTTTTACATTCATCTGGCATAGCTACTGCGAACTCCGTAATATCACCATTGTCACGTAAATCTGGTTGGTTCATCAAACACCATTCAATGATGTCTTCTGACTTATGTCGCTTACCATAACGATACGTGTATTCGGCACATAGTTCAAGACCTAAGTCACATAACCAAATGTAATTTTCAATACATTCACGTGTCCAAATAGCACATGGGTGATTCTTGTGTGAAAGTTTATACGGTGCTTCACCACCTAATACCCAGTGTACACCACAAAGAAGTTGTGCAGTTTCAAGTATCATTTTTACGCAGTGCTTATCATTATGATATTCAGCACATTTTTTCGGGTCGGTATCTAATACAAATATATTCATAGGGCAAAGGTACAAAAATTATTTTAAACTACCAAATTATATTTCAATTGGTTTTGTATTGGTATCATTCATAGACGTATAAACTTGAAGCTTTAATCTATTGTACTCGTTGGTATCAGTAGCTTGTTCAAAATTCATAAGCATTCTCATGTGTGCCAATTCGCTATAGTCTAACGATTTACCATTCTTACTAAATCTAACACCGTTGCCAGTGATAGTCATTTTCATAGCCAACTTACCTCTAATTCGAGAAGCCCAGAAATCAGCCTCAGAATAGTGCAACGATAAGGTTCTACCATTCTTTCTTTCTCGCTCTATGATATTGTACTCGTGTTGTCCGTTATCCAAGACAACGTAGGTTTTATTTTCCATCTTTGATAAGTCTTTTAAGTTCGTTGAAGTCTGAATCACGTAATGCTTCATCTTCGTAATAAACATAGCTACTATAAGCCATTTCCTCTTTGAAGTCAACTTCGATTGAGAAGCCACTTACTGTACCCTTTTCAACTCTTGACACATTTCCTGGGTTTTCCAAGATAGTTTGCAAGTCGTTCTTAAGTCCGATATTTAGTATTTTGTTTTTCATAGTACAAAGGTATGGTATTAATTTTAATAATCCTAATTTATTCGTATTTTATTTTTCCAATCCAAAATCCTTTATCAATGATATCAGCGTTAGGTTCACCAGTAGTGTAACCTTTACTAACCAAAGCATCGATTTCGTATCTAAAAGAAATAAGTGGGTGATAAGGCAGTCTAAGACAACCAAATCGGTTAGCCAATTCTTCAATGATAACTATTGGTGGCTTCGTTTCCAATACTACATGGAAGTAGTACCAGATATTTGACAAGTGTTGGTGCGATAGCTTCGATATCTCCATTGTCGTTCCGTAGTGAGTTCCCCACATTGTTGGTTTCTTTTCAGCCATTAGTAGTCTAATTTACATTCAAATTCTTCGGTGATAGGTTCTTCGGTTACGAAATACCCAATTCTATTTACAAGGTGATACCCATTAACGTAGTATATTGTAGAACCACATTCACAAGCTTCACACTCACCAGAACAAGTTTCATCATCACCTTCAAGTATAGTAATAACTCGGTTCTGTTTAGCCATTTCTCTTACGAAGTCAAGTTCTTCACCAAAGGTTTCAAACATATATCCGTTGAAAGAACACAAGTCTTCGTCAGCAACCGTGTCTGGTTGTTTCGCTCTCTCAAAGTGATTAATAACCAATTTGTATTTTTCGTCAAATTCTGTTTCGTCTATCTGTTTCATAGTTCTAATATTAAATGAATCCTAAATATCTACTTGGTTTGTCAAAGCCTTCCATTTCCATGTATTCTTTCGCTCTAACCTCGGAAGTTCCCTCGGCAACATATTGAGCCGTTTGAGCCACTTTAAATCCTTTCATAAGGGTTTGTGCCACTTTCTTGGAATCAGCGTTTCTAGCATCTGTATGGTACTCGTCAGAAGCCATGTGTTCTACCAATTGAAGCACCAATCCGAAAGCTGATTGTTGTAGCGTTCTGTGTTGATTGCTGAATGACTGAATGAACTCTTGATACTTCTCTTTGTTGCTAGAGTTAACGAAGTCTGCTAACTCTGATGCTAATTCTTTACCTGTAAGTCTTGACATGATATTTGTTTTTATTGATTAGAGTACAAAGGTAAGTAAAAGATTCTAATTAACCAAATTGTTTCTTATTTTTTTTCAAAATAAATTCTTTCAACACTATCAATTCTTTTTAAGTGCCAGTCTTTAATATAGTTACCAACAAACTCACTATCATATTTGCCCATAAACCAATCACCATTGAAAGTGTTATCGTTATGAATATATAAGTGTGTAAGATATTGTCCGTCACAAAAAATAAGATAATGTTCTTCACTTGTTGGCATACGTCCAACATAATGTAAACCACGCATACTTGAACCATTACCTAGATAAACCTTATCACCGTGTTGCAAACTTCTAAGGTCGTCAGCACTCATTTTTGTCATTGTTGTATTATTATCAACCGCTTTTATTTCATTTGAATAGTTTTCAATAAAAACACTCAAATTAGTGCCACGAATAATATCTTTAGGTTGTTTAGCGGTTCTATTATTTTGTTCAGCATAGATAACCAAATCACCATAGGCTTCGGGTGTAAGTACTTTACGCCAAGCAAATAATTGGTCACGTTGATTTCGGATTGCATCGTCAATTGTAAATGTCGTAGTTGTCATAATTTCTATTTATTGATTAGATTACAAAGGTAAGTAAAAGATTTTAATCTACCTAATAATTAATGAATTATTTTTAGTTATCACAACTGTACCATCATCACGTGTTATTGTTACGGTCAAGATGTACTCACCTTTTTCAACACTTGGAAACAAAAAATTGTAATGTTTACTTAACCATTTGCAATTCTTTATGTTCTCATAAAATTCTTCACTATGTGTGGGTCGTGTTAACCCGCTAAACGCAAAGTATGTATCACCCATAGTATATTGAACCCCATTGATTTCCATAACCAAGTCGTATTCTCTGGTTATCCTTACAGCAAACCTCTTGTCATTGTTTGGGAACACCAAGCACTTAGGCGGTATCACAATAAGCATTGAGTTGTTCGTTTTGTTATAGGTAAGTGTAACATTTTCAACTGTAATTGATTGCCCGAAACACACGGTAGATACCAGTAAAAAGAAGATTAGTTTTTTCATCTTAGATTTTTTTAGTAGCACCATTAGCATCGGTTACTATCATGTAGCTATTCAACCTTGTCAACCATTTATGGTTGGTTACGAAGTCACTAGCTTTGTTAAGACTTTTTGTTTTGAATAACAAATTATCTGTTTGGTCGTAAACCCTAAAAGTAAGACTTGAAGCTGAATCAAATCTGTATTTGAAACGTTCTTCCTTGAAGTAATCATCACGATTACCTATAGCCTTAACATTGATTGAAGTGTAATCATCCCAATTGGTTGATTGGTAACCTTCTTCGTTTGGTTCTTCCAAAGCATAGATACTAAGATAAGGCTTCTCACCTTTGCAATCTTCCCAACTAAAGTTGATATCCCATACTACTTCATTCTTATCTTGGATTGAGTTCCAATTGTCGTGTAAATCACCTTCTCTTAAATCAACTACGTGTTCTTCTCCGTTGAATATAATAGTTAATACTTTTTTTCTGCAATCTACAATGGCTGAATTCTTTTTCATAATTATTGGTTTATGTTAATGATGATACAAAGGTAAGAATAATATTTGGAACTTCCTAATTAATTCTTAGAAATATTTACAGAAATTCCCATTGAAGTCATAAGGTTATCAAAAGAATTTCTCTCATGGTTATTAATAACATCTTTTACAGTATTGATATTCAACGCTAAGTAACGTAATTGTTTATCAATGTCGTTAATGGTTTGTTCTGGTGGAAACGCCATGTTGGATAACGCTTCTTTTTCTTCTTGAAATTCACATACTATTTCCTCTAAGTTAGCAAGGATTTGTATAGTTCTTCCGTAATTGAATTTACTTGCAATTTCGTTAGCTGTAAATAACTTGGTATTGATTTTCATTGCCATAATTTCTATTTGTTTATTGATTAGAGTACAAAGGTAAGTATTAATATTTACATATCCTAATTTTTTTATAATATATTAAAAAAAAAGGGTAGACTAGCTACCCATTTCTCCAATATACAAGAACCACCAAGTATATTTCTCACTAACATAAAACTAATACCATACTAGTATAGTTATTATAGTTAGTTATTTATATATTATTTATTATATTTTATTATTATAATACAAAGGTACGGATTTTTTAGGACAATTTCAAGTAAATTTACATTTATTTTTAATAAATTTTACATTTCCTGGACTAGTGTATAGTATTGTTACTATGTGTTGTATTAAAATTACCCAACTCCAACGCTCTATTTACCCAATCTTTGTCTTTATTTGTAATAACATTACCTTTTACACACCCAAATACGAAAATTAGTAGTACAAATCCGAAAAAATAAGCTAACTTTGCATGATAATCTTCAATTTTTTCATTTATGAAGTCAAATATTTGACTTCCAAAGACAATTAAACCACCAATCGTAACCAATACACCCACATTCAACGCTACAAGTAAGTCTATGAACCAATAATACTCTGTTCCAGTAGTACCATTACATAAAAAACTCAACATCAAGAGTATTATCCACCCATGATAACAATCATATAGGAAGTAGGTACTGAATATTATACCTAATAGGTATAGCATATTAAACCTACCATTAAAAGATAGTACCGATAACAACAATACTATAGGTGCTACAAATCCAGAGAATAAAGCACCGAACAATAGATACATGAAGAAATTAATCGAAGCTATATTAGCATACGTTGAAAAATCATATTCCTTTGCGGTAAATTTAGTACCATCTGCGTTCGTGCCTTTAAAGACACTCTTTGGAAATATATTCATAGTTTTGTTTTTAAAGTTCGTCTATCGAATCCAAATAAATGATTGTATCATTCACTGTAATGTATTCTCTGTCTTCCATTTCGGAATCGTACCATACTTTGAACCAACCCAATGTACATGGTTCACTTAAATCATCATAAAGACAAACAACGTCACCTCTATGCTCGAAGAATAAATTTTCTTCACTTGAAAAATCTGCGTACTCGATTACTTTTATTGTGTTTGACATGGCTTTTGGTTTTTAGTAGTTAAATGTATTTGCAACGATACCCATTCTCTCGTAGGCACTTTCAAGCTTTCCAAATGAACCTACACTAGCAGTTTCATCTTTCAAGTCTTTGTAGACTTCCGTACCATCAGCAAATTCAGTACATTCTTCAACTACAAGCCAAACCTTGTATGTCTTTTTAACAACAAGGGTTGCTAAATGGTCACGTAGTGCTTGGAAGCAAAGAGTTCCACCAGTACACTCACCAGTTTTGATATTTATTTTTCCGTAAGATTTCGTGTTGTCTTCGGCATCAAAGGCTACAATGTTGTTACCTTTCTTTTTAAATTTAAACTTTAATTCTGACATAGCTTTTGGTTTTTATTATTGATTAGAGTACAAAGGTAAGGAATGTTTTTGACATATCCTAATTTTATTTCATTTTTTTTACATCAGCACCATGTCTAATCAAAATATCTTTGACAGTAGGTAATGTTAAATATTCACAATCTTTCAAAGTGTTCTCACTTATCTCTTGATATACTCCTTCAAGTAGTTTCTTTTTGATACTTTTTTCCCAGATTTCTAAATAGCTTTCAAGCAATATTCCTTCGGGTGCGTTAGGTACTCTTAATGATTTTAAGATGTCCTCTGTAACTTGTTTTGGTGTCTTTTCCATCATGATTAGTTTAATTCATTTTCAAATCCATCGTAGTATTCGATTTCTTCTAAAAATTCTTCACAAGTGAATGTATTAGATACCTTATCCCAAACGATTATCCCATCAACCCAATCAACATACGCATCTTGGTCTTTCATGTTAACAATGGCTCTGACAGCTTCAACAACTTCTTCGTCAGTATCTAACTCGCAAAGTAAATGACGTACTCTGGTGATTACATTCTGTCTTTCAGTTGGCAACATACTCATTCCAGATTGTGCAATTTCATCAACGTGGTCTTCTTCAACGTATATCAAAGCATTAGCTTTCATTGTATCACGTTCATCATCGTTGGTAGTAAAATTATCGATATAGTTTTCGATAATCATTAATTTAATTTCCTGTGTTTTTGTTAATTTTGACATAGCTTTTAGTTTTTATTATTGATTAGAGTACAAAGGTAAGTAAAATCCTGGACACTTGCAAATTTTTGCCCAGGTTTTTTTAAATTATTTTTAGATACACTTAATTATCCAGTGTTTATCGCCTTTCTCGATTGCAAAGGTTTCTGGTGAATCATCCCAATCCAAGAATGTTTGAACACCTTCTCTTACATCACCTTCGGTAAACTTTAAGCTTAACGTAGTTGAATAAATCATTTCACCACTTGTCACATCAGAATGTAAGTATTCATCACACAAAATATCATAAACTTCATCTGACTTATCGTCATCAACTTCAACCGTTTCAAAATAGTTACAAAACTTTTCAAGACTAGCATAATCTTCTCTATGGATTCTTAGGTTGATATTCCAGTCGTCTTCGTGAGTCATTCTGGACTCGTTATCGTGATGATTTATACCATCAATGGCAAAAGACATGATTTCTTCTTTACAACGCAACCACGTGTCTAATTCAACACTAGCGTAAACATCAATATAGTTTTCGATGTCTTCTACTTCTGATTCCTCATAAGGACATTCAGTATCATCAACGATTTCTTCCAAGTTCTCATGGATTTCGTTTGTGATTTGTTCGATAAATTTCATTTGGGATTGGATAAGGATATCCGTTTCGGAAGCATCAGCATCAACAATTACTCTTGTTACCAACGATACTCTTACTAATTTTGCTACTTTTTTTGACATGACTTTTGGTTTTTGTTAGTGTTAGTATTTTAATACCCGACAAAGGTAAAACAAATTTTTGACTTGTGCAAATTTTTAGACAACTTTTTTTGGTTCTTCGATTGCTTTACCAAAACTATCGGTTCTTTTAACCGCATAGATACAAGCTTCGGTAATCTCAATATCTTTCATTATTTCAGCACCATCGTTGCCCCATGCTTGGTAAAAGTAATCTCTAACATAACTTGCGGAGAAGTGTTTTCCAAGAGTATCAAATAAAGCAATAACTTGTTTCTGTGATGAAGCCATGATATAGTACTGAGTTCCTTTATCTAAACCGAATTGACTCCAGTAGCTAAATTGTTTTAATTTTTTCATAGTACAAAGGTAAACAAAAAAAATGACACTACCAAACGATAGTGTCATTATTTTATTTTTTTTCTCTAAGTTCTGGTATTACATACCCTTTTAGTTGCTTCCTAATAGATTCTTTTATTTCATCTGGAATATATAAACGATTACCTTTACGTTGTATTTGGTTCAAAGTAACTGTACCGTTGTTCGTATCTATCTTAATTTCAATAGTTGCTCTTAGATGTTTGGATTGCTTATTTTTATAAGAATAAATTGCAGAAGTACCTCTTTTACATGATTCCCAGTAACCAGAACCACCAACACAATGTTTCATTTCTTGACCTTCATAAACCAAAGCAAATTTCGATGTTAGTAATTCAGCACCTTCAATCTTAGGGTACGTATAACCCGTTGATAATTGTTCATTTTCTTCCGATAACAATCGCTTATCTCTTATCTCATAACTCCAATTTTCGTGTTCAAGTTTGATTCGATTATAACTCCAACGCATATTGACTTTATAACCTAATGTATTAGCATCTTGAAACATATCAACCAATGCCATTTTTTTCAATTTACTAATATGTTTGAAAAACATAGTTAAATCCACAACATTTTTCATGTAGAAAAATATTGACATATAATGTGAAACTTTATTTTGCCAAACATTTTTATCATAACCTATTACTCTCTTAAAATCACTCATAGGAAAGTTATTCAGAGTGAAACCTTCTGAAACAATGATAGATTTTAATATGTCACTAGGCTTTGTATAAATCTTAAAAATAGACTTTATGAAATCATAAATAGTAGTATTATAAGTACGATTATTTATTGAATCATCTAATAAAAACTCAACACCTAAATAAGTTAAAAGCTTAGCATCAGACCAATATGAATTGAAATTGACAGACTTGGTTAGCTTTTTATTGATTAAATCAAATTCAATAAGACCCTTTACCTTATAGTCTAAGTCTGAAAACTCTAAATAATCTTTAGTGTATTTTCGACATTCAATATACAAAGTTTCGTCACTTTTTTGTATAAAATAATACTCAACATAATCTTGGTAATTTAAAACTTTTTTCCTAAGTGTTTTGAGATGATTTTTCCTAGTAGTATTACCACTATAAATCCTAACACTATTTCTGATTTTCATTATTTCGGTTTTCTTCTATTTGTTTCTTCTCCAAGCTTTTACGATAGCGTAACATTTTCTTCCCATATTCATTTGCGAACACGGGGTCACCCATCCTTATAGGATTATAGGTCGGAATCTTCATATCTGTCTTTTTTGTTCTTATAGTATTTCTTAGTCCCAATGTGGATACTAGGAAACCCATTCATAAGAAATGCAAATGCTAAGATACATAATGGTATTGCGAATACTTCCATATTATTTTTTCTTTTTTAAAATTTCACTTAATTGTCTTTCAGCAATCGTAATCACCGATACTATTTTTCTACAATCTTCATCAGATAACAGATTTGTACCACCAACCATGTCCTTGATACCTCTAGCTGATAAATTAACATAGATGTTCTTCAAGTCGTTTACCTTTAACATAGCACGTTGAACTGGCTTGGCATTGCCACCTTGTGCTACAATGTCTGCGGTAATCTTCTCCTTGCCGTATCTACGAGGAATATCACTTTCTTTCTTCACGGACACTTTGTCCTTGATTATGTCCTTGATTATGTCCTTGATAGGTTCTTCAACCACTTCTTCAATTTCATCTTCATCTTCATCTTCGGTAATTGCTTCAATTACTTCAACTGGTGTTATCGGCATAGACACATTGATAACCTTTCCATCGTTACTGGCTAAACGCAAGTACTTATCAATTAATTCTTTTTTGGTAAGAATAATCATTTGGAAGATAGTCGATATTAACTCTTTGGTTTCATCGTTTAGTCTTCCTTCTTTCTGTAATCTATACAGTATAGAGAAAGGCATATTGATTTCACCATTGAATATATCACGTAAATCATCGTCTTGTTCAATAAGACCCAGTGTGATTAGTTCATCATAATCTAAATCACGTATTTTTTCTACCGTTGTTGCCATAATTAATCTTTTATTGCTCGTTCTTTAATCTCTACCAATACTTCATCATGTCTAGCCAAACGCTTAGTGTTTGATAGCTTCAATGCTTTGATTGATGCTCTAAGAGTATCACAAGTAGAACTCAATATAATAACGTCTAATTTGTTCTCTCTGCGTTTTGCTAACAAAACTTGTAAGTATTTTAATTTCTCGTGTGACTTATAGATAGCACCTAACTTGGTTCCTTCTAAGTTATGGTAAAATTCAGAAAGTTCACAGTCTAATTTGCTTTGTTCTACTCTGGAAACTTCTAATAATGCTTCAATGTTTTCGTACTCTTTAATAAAGTTAGTAACGATGCTAATTTGATTGCTCATAATGGTTAGTGTTAATGATTAGAATGCAAAGGTAATGATAATATTTTAATCTACCAAATAAATCCTAGAAAAAATCTTCATCAAATGGTTCGTTTAATAAACGTTCTCTTTCTGCGATAAATTCTTCTTTGGTTATTTCAACAAATTCACGGTCTTTACCACGCATAATATCTAAGGCTGTTCGTCTAATATCATTGGTATCAGAAAGCCAGTAATCTTGTCTACAATCTTTAGTCGGTACAAAATCAGTGTAGAATTGCTTTCCTCTTTCAACTTCAAAAAGTAAAAAAGTAGTCGAGTATTTTACAAGAATACCAAATAAGATAACACCTCTAGCAAAAAAGGCACCATCGTCATTTCTTTTGTAAAACTTGTCTTGTGTCGGATACTCTAGGTTGATAGTTTCTTTAACTTCTTCTACAATCGTTTTTTTCGCTCTTGTAAGTAGTTGGATTTCTTTCGTCATTTTATTAATTTTAAATTACATCTTTTTTCTATTTCTTCATTTAATTTAGCACAATCTATTGGAAATTTAGTTTCTATTTGTTCTGCTTTTCCAGAAAAATAATAAGTATAACAAAGTATTAATTCCCCATTACTTTTTTTATATGAACCAGAACTTTCATAATATCCAGATTCCCAAGGTAAATAATTTCCATTTGCTTTCATTTTATTCTTTATTAAATTAAAAGACAAAGGTACATATAATATTTGAATGTACCAAATAAAAAATGGTAAATTTTACTTGCATATTAAAAAAGTTTGTTATACCTTTGCAGAACTTACATAAAACTTGTAGTCTAACCAACTACAACCAAAGCCATGCGACCCAACACCAAATACGGTGATTGGGTTTACGTGTTGACTATTTTATTTTTTTAACTATATTTGTATATGACAAAAGAAGAAAAGTGTAAAATAGTTATAGATAAAGGTTTTACCTACAACCCAGAAACTGGAATTATTTATGGTGTTAGAGGTGGTGTTTTAAAAAATATGGACGGTAGAGGATATTTCGAAATAAACTTCAATTATGAAAAAAAGAGATATTATTTAAAAGGTCATATCTTTGCATGGTATTGGGTTAATAAGGAATGTGTTGAAGAAATAGACCATATAAATAGAATACGTTCAGATAATAGAATCGATAATTTAAGAAGTGTGACTCGTGGTCAAAATATGTGGAACACTAAAGGTAAAGGTTTTTATTATCATAAAAATATAAAAAAATGGCACGTACAAATAACCGTAAATAATGTTAAAAAACACATTGGTTATTTTGATACTGAAGAAGAAGCTAATAAAATTTATAAACTAAATAAAAATCTATATCATTTAATTTAAGAAAATCGTTTATATCGGCAGTAATCACCGTTAACTTATAAAATGATAAACTATGATAGAAAAAAAGACTCAGAAATAAAAAACCCCGAACAGTGTCGGGGTTAGTGTGTATTAGTTATAAGCACCAGGATTCTTAGTTACCTTACTAAGAGCGGCTGCCTCTTTTGGTGAAAGATGTCTATCATTTCTACCGAAGATTTTCTGTGTGAATTTACCTCTCGCACTGGCATCTGTTGCCGAACCTAAGTTAGCGTCTTCAATGGCTTGAGAAATCTTAAGGGATTTCCCAGGACCAACAGCTTGTCTAATCTCAATGGTTTGAGTATCTACTTTCTTTTTCTCTTTTGGTGAAAGCTCACCATATTCTTTGCTAGTTTCTTCATCATCAGATTTAGGCTCTGGCGTATTTTTACTTTTCTCTGCCAAGCGTTTGAATAAGTTTTCTCTCAAAGCTTGTTTTATAAATGTTTTTATCATGACGTATTTCTTTTAATATAAATATCTAGTTTTTCAATAAAAGACAACCTCTATGTACACATTTGTGTACATGACTTATTCATTCATCCTTATTATTTGTTCTAGGTCGTCCTTGCTTAAAGCCGCATTGATTTCGTTGATTCCAACTTCAACATCATGACCTGTAATCTCAAAAACCTTGTATCGAATATCCGTGATACGGTTATTCAATTCAATAATCTTTTTATCGGCCCAGAAATCCCAGATGTCTTGTAGTTCATCGTCCTCAACACCAAAAATAGTTTTAAGGTTTTCAAATACAGTCCTAAGATATACATCTTGTTTTGTATATCTATCCTGTAACATATAAGATGAATACGTTGATAACGTAAATCGATATTGGTCTTCTAAAAATTTAGATACTATCTCCTTCATAGTCTATTTTTAATTGCGTGGATTGTAATTTTAATATTTCCTCGTTACATATTTCTTTGAAGGCTGCTGCAACTATCGTATCTTCAACACCAAATAATTTATTCAATAAATTGTAGACGTTAAAGTTATTGACTTCACACTTTTCCTCATAGCTAAAAATACTAAAGCTTCGATAACCATTTGAAATGTCATCGGTAAACGGGTATATCCTATAAACTTTATAATGCTTGCGAATATAAACCTTCACAAGCATTACGTTATGTTTTACAATGTCCATTAGTTCAATTCATTGTAAGCTAAATTTACTCTAGCATTTTGTCTTAATTTCTTAAGTGATTTCTCTTTAACTTGACGAGCCATTTCACGTGTGATACCAACTTCATCACCAATCTCTTTCAAGGTCATTGGTATTGCCCCATTCAACCCGAACAATGCTTCCATGATACGTTTATCTCTTGGCTTCAAGATATCTAGGCTAGCCGCAATCTCTGATTGAATATCTTGTTGATTCAATAAATGGTCTGTAGCTTTATATGTTGAATCATCAGAGATTAAGTCTGATAACATAGAACCATTACCACCATCATCAGTTCCAATTGTTCGGTCCATTGAATCCATGTTGTATGTATTCAATACATCTAAGAACATAAAGTCTTCGCTAGATAACTCGTTACCGAACTCACTAATAACTTCGTTGATGTCAACACTACGACCAGCTTTTTGTTCCAACTCTTGGATATACTTATCCAACTTAGACAAGTTGTTAACCTTGTTTGCTGGAATACGAACCAATTTACCATACTTGGTAATATGTTCCATTATGATTTTTCTAACCCACCATACAGCGTATGAAATAAATTTGTAACCCATATCTGGTGTGAACTTCTCAGCCGCCAATACCAACCCAATGTTACCTTCGTTAACCAAGTCTTCCAAGTGAACATTTTCAGTTGCATATTGCTTCGCAACCGATACTACGAAACGTAGGTTTCTACGCACCAATTCGTCAATCGCTTTTCTATCACCTTTACTAGCTTTTTCAGTGCATATCTTTTCTTCCTCTGGTGTGAACATAGGAATACCAGATATGTCTTTTAAGTATTGTTTAAATGAATCGTTCTCAGTGTTTGTGTACTTCTGTGCAATTTTAAATTGTCTCATAAAAAAATTTGGGGTTTAGTTGTTTAATGTTTAAGTATTTAATGTTTAAGTGTAAAGTTATGAACTAGATTAAAACGGAATTGGTAACCAACGAGAAACAGTTTCATTAATCGTCCAATCATTGTTATTCAATTCATCTATTTGATACCAATCAAAGAATTTAGAACCGTCCATCGTTCCCTCGTAACAACAGCCTATAAATTGTTTTCCTGTAATTGTTTCACCAATAAAATTATCGCTTTTTTTTCCGTCCCAGTTTCCTGTACTGTAACACATTGGTAATCTTTCATCGCAAGAAATCCAGTTCATAACAGCGGTTATACAAGATTGTTGCAATTCGGTATTTTTTGAAATATCAGTCATAATTTTAAATATTAGTTTGTGAGGTCGGTTTTTAATTCGGCAACAACCTCGTATAGCCACAGGACGGTAGGAATAATCTTCTTATTATCCTAATTAATCTAAGTTTCTTTCAACTTCTCTTTTTAAGTCTTTCTCTTTCAAACTATTGCGTTTGTCGTATAGGTGCTTACCTTTGGCAAGACCAATTTCCAATTTAATGAATCCAGTGTTTGATAGTATAATCTCCAATGGCACAATAGTCAAGCCTTTTTGTGAAATACTTTCACGTAGCTTGATTATTTCTTTCTTTTTCATAAGAAGCTTTCTATCCCTTAGCGGTTGATGGTTGTAGTACTTGCCACCTTCTTTGTGTTCGGTTACGTGCATTCCTTTGATAAAGATTTCATCATTGGTAATAAAACAATAGGCTTCCACTATAGAAACCTTGCTTGATTTTATTGATTTGACCTCGGAACCTTGTAGTTGAATACCAGCTATGTGCTTTTCGAGTATATTGTATTCAAAATATGCTCGTTTGTTTTTCGTTATTGATTTCATAGTGCAAAGGTACGATTAATTTAGTTAATATCCTAAAGTTTTTCTGGTGTGGGTACATTATTTTCTATTACTAGGTATTCCCCACTAGTACCTATAGTGTCTATAGCTATGATTTTATCAGTAATTACGATACTTTCTTGTGTAGTATGCCCTATTACATAGGTAATATCGTCAATAGCATCAGCAAATAGTGATGGAATACGCACCCATATAGGTGATTGAGTCACATCATTACCTGTTCTACTCATATTTTGTCCATATGCAAAGCAAAATGAATCTAATTCAGTAGTAAATTTATCATTTATCTCCTTTTCTAGGTCATTTGTTTTGATTCCATTGCGTAAACACCATGTTTTTGTTACCCCAGCATGTGTAAAAACGTATTTGTCATGTTTAAAACACATCTGAATTAGTCCAGAATCGACTGCGGGTTGCAAAACTATGTTAATATCTAACGCTCTGAAGGTATCATGACCAGAATATTTCTCACCAGCACCTTTTAAATAGTGAAAATCATGGTTACCAAGAAGTAAAACTACTTGTTCCATGTTATTTTTCTTGAATTCTAAAATTTTTGTGAAGTTTTCTATCTGTTGGTCAGTAGTTATATCGTAATGAGTATCAAAATAGTCACCTATGAAGATAATTTTATCAGCATCCTTATTTTTTTTCACGATTTCTTCCCATAATACACGACCATGTGTATCACCTAGTGCTACTATCTTCATATTGTATTCTTTTTTAGTACATAGCGAGGGAATCGAACCCCCATCTCCGCAAGCGATTGGTACTGCATCTTCCGATGTGCTCCCATTTCGGCACTCTACCACTGAGCTAGCTATATATTCGGTTATACTATATGGTGGTCTATCACCTTAGCCTTTCGCTAAAACTGTTAATGTGTGCCCTCACTGGACTACTCAACCAATGTCGCTTTAATAGTATAACCTAGAAACTCATACTGGATTCGAACCAGTGTCTGCGGGCTCAACGCCCCCCGTGGTTCCACTCCACTAATGAATCAACTATCACCATGTCGCTCGGCAAAGCTAAACGTGATAGAAAGGATTATAACCGTCTGAAAGTTTGCCGACCTTCATGTTGCTATTCCCCAATTTTGTGCGAGAGGGTGGACTCGAACCACCGACACCACGTCCCTAGTTGTTCCCTTGTACTTCGGGCTAAAGACCTTAGCGTTTACCAACTTCGCCACTCTCGCAGTTTCTAGTCTTTCCTAGTGTCAACCATTGCAGTATGAAGAGTGCACATCGTCATTGCCAATTACCATAGTTTGTGTACAGTGACCATAGGGCTTAACCGTTGGATTTCTTGTGGAAGTAACGGGACTCTAACCCGTGTTCTCGCAGCTACAGCCGCTTTATACTATACTATTGTACTATACTCCCATTTGATTACTACCAGCAACGAGTAACATATATCCGAATCATTAGCATCACGGAGCGTCTTTCTTTGTTACCCTACTCTCGGTGTCGCTAACGCCTCATGTCAAGTAGTAATCTTCGTCTTTCCGAATAGTCAAGATATTTTCAGACACATTGTCCAAGACTGCTTCTCAATCAGCTAAGCACCTTATACGTCAGAGGATTACGCTTAGATTTACCTCTCGAACAGGCTTCGTGGTTAGAACAGGAATCGAACCTGTGTGTAATTATAGTCGCTTAGTCGACACCATTTGACTGGGACATAAGGTTTTATTATTATTACGACTTTTATTGGGTTGATGAATGTTACACCTGTTTACACGACTTGTCCACTAACTCATCTCATCGGCAACCCATTACTTAACCTTGTTAATTAGCAATTCCATTCTGCCATCTAACCATTTGGGTGCTACCTTTAGCCTCGGTTAACACACCCTCATGTTATTTTTGTTTCTGTATTAGGCTAGGAAACCCCTTTCTTTGGGAATAAGCCGTGCTTTATTATGGTTAAACTTTTAAAACCTCTATTCTGCTACCAGTTTCATAACTATCCAAACTGCTCTCCATAGTGGAACATCAAAGCGACTTGTGGTAAGGATGGGACTCGAACCCACAATCTCTGGCTTATGACCACCAGCGAATACTTTTCTTTCTAATGCTAGGAACCTTGTTATCGGGTTACGTACCCCTCAAATTAAAAACTAACATTTCAAACAAAAGAACTTCCAATCATTCTTCCTTACGAACGGTTTTTATTTTCCGACAACGAAAACGCTGTCAATGTTGTATAGTCTAGTGATGTGTGTCACATTAAGTTGAACTGTAACATCATATAATATTTTATCATGTGTAAAATGTACTTTTATGACTTTACAATTTTTAATTGTTCCAGTATCACCGAAATTAATCTTGACTAAATCGCCAATTTGATATTTACTATTTAATAGTCTTTTATCATTTAAAAGTTTTAAAAAATCTTCAGCACCTTTTAAATAATCTTCATTACCTTCCATTTCGTAAAGAAGGTCATTAATAGCATTTTCCCATGGGAAAACATTTTCTCTTTTTAGTTTCATACTATGTGTGTTCAGCTTACTCTGTCACCAGTTTTAGTAGATAAGGCAAGATTTGAACTTGCACCGCCAAGCTAGCCACGCTCGGATTGAGTGTTTAACGAGCTATCCCCAATTGCTCCAAGCCGTTATGTGTCTACTAATTTAAGATTCTCCCAGAACCACCACTTCTAATGAAGTCAGCTTAGCTTTTCCACCACTTATCTAATTCTTGTCACCTATACAAATCGGTGAGTAGCGTACATGCACGAGAATATTGCATCTGCTTCATCTCTTTAGGAACTTGTACTCCCTACTATTTACGGCATAGTTGCCAGTGCTACCTCTTAATTAACATACGCCATTTGTAATTGACTAATAGTGGATAGACATACCAAGTCTAATTGGTTTTGATTACACTCCCAGCCGCTAAGCCTTGTGTCACACGCCAGACCTTACTGGCATTAATGGTGGTTCCACTATCTGTTAACCTCGAACAAAAAAATCATCATGTGCAGAATCCCACTGCAAGTGCCAGTTCATAAACTGACTAAAGTAGCGTGGAGAAGAGAGGATTCGAACCTCTACAAGCCGCTAAGCTATCAGCCATGACCTTCCTTGGGACTCGAACCCAACTTCCATCCAAAGCTTCTCCGTTAATCACACATCCATCAAGATTGGGATAAATCTGTCTCATACCCCAGCACTTGGCGTATGGGGGAGTTGAACCCCTATAACTATTTCCTCTTGCAAAAATACTTTAGTTATTCTGACTACCCTTTCATTATCATACTCAACAAACATAACACTTCTTGTTGTGTTGTAAGGTATGGGGTCTTTCACTTCCCATATTTTGTCTCCATAGCTGTATGGCACTTACTTGTTTATCTTTCTATGCGTAATTATATTACAAAGGTACTACCTTTTTATTTAATATGCAAGTGTTTTTGCAATTATTTTCTACTCAAAAGAATATTTGATGAAGAACCGAATACGTTGTTTGAACCATACTCTGACGTACCATTAGTTGCTCTAATTCTTTGAGTTTCTGCTCTATACAATTCTAACAACTTAGGTTGAGATAAGATTTCTTTTGTTTTAGCATCGTAGATAGCTGCTTCATAGTTACCTTTAGCCAAAGCTACTTTCTTCAAAGCTGTTTGTTCTGCTTGTACTGTTTGTGACTTAATGGTTGCAGTTTCTTGTAATACAGCAATCTTTCTTTCAATCGCTTGTTTATAAGATGGTGGCAATGCCATTTTTAAAATAGCAATGTTAGTTAAGGTAAAACCCTCTTTATCCAACGCTACCGCTAATGTTTTACTTACGTTAGCTTCATAAATATTTCTATGTTGTAGTAAGCTATCAGACGCAAATAGTGTAGCATTATCTAATAATTCTTTTCTAACAATAGTTCTAACTCTCGTTTCTATTAAGTCTGGCATTTCAATTCTATATTTGACAAATAAGTCTTTAGCTCTTGCTCTTTGTAATTGTAAATTAAGTGCTACATCTAACCCGAATGTTGCTCCATCTGCTGATGTTACATCGATGTGTTCATCTGTTGGTGAATCTTCATCTACTGATGCTGTCCAAACCTTGTGTTGAACTGATGTTGGGTACATATATACGTCTTGTGTTGGCGGGAAATAGAAAATAAATCCAGATGCCATTTGAATATTCGGAACCCCTTTGTCATTTCCAATCTGGTCAACAACCAATGCAACTTCTGCCGAGTCGGCTGTGGTACATGATGTAACACTCATTAATAATACCAATGCTAATAATCCTAATAATTTTTTCATCTTACTTTTTTGTTTTTGTTTTTAAATTTGTTTTGAAACTCGTGAATAATTTTGTTTTAATGATAACGATAACTAGAGTTACCAATCCGATAATCCCAGCAATGTTAAGTAATGTGTTTGCTCTACTTAGTAATGGTAGCAAATTCATAATAGCAATTAAGCTTAGAAATATACCCAATGGTATCGTGTAATAGTTTTTCATCTTTTTGTTTTTATTATAATACAAAGGTACAACCTTTTTTTTTATTATGCAAGTATTTTTTCTAAAATTTCTTCTTTTTTATAATCTTTTTCTAAAGACTTGGCAAAGAATACTTTATCAGTGGTCATTCCTTCAGTCATTTCAGCTAATTCTATGTTACCATCTAGTATTTCTAGACGTTTAGCATAGGATGGACCAGTGATTTCTCTAACGAACTTCATTCTAGATGGTCTATTCTTGATTGAATCATCGATTTTTTCGATATCATTACATGACATAACGAATAAAACCTTGTTATACTCATTGTAAACTCCATCTAAGATACTTAATATGACATCAAAAGTAAACTTTACTTCATTATTCTTCATCAAACAAGTTCTTTTATCAAAATAGTTATCAAAATCTTCGAATAATACTATACAATTCTCTGGTACATCATTAAACATCACCAAAATATCCAAGTTATTATACTCTGGGTTAAGATAAATTGAGTATATTGGTAAATTATACTTAAGTGAGAAGTATTTTACTAGTCTAGTCTTACCAGTCCCAGGAACTCCATGTAATAATGCACTAGTTTTACCACCGTTCTTTAGCATATTGACAACATCATTCTCTATATCACTATATTGTTCGTCATCTATATACACTTTAGGTACTTCTCTAGTATATATCTGCCCTAACTTATCTGACCCCCATGGTGTCAACGCCATAACATTGACATGTTCCTCGTTATTTACTATAGAGTGTATGAATTTCTCTACCTTATCTCTATGCCATCTTAAAAAATATAACTCAGATATGATTTCTTTAGACTGCCAACCAGCTGTAAGTAAACGCTCACTTCTAGAAAACAAAACTGGAATACCATTTACGATAGCAAAAGCCGAATAAGTCGATGGGTATTTTTTGTTAACAGTAATCTCGTTAACCAACTCAAACTTATATTTCGCACCTTTAACCAATGGTATTACCAACTTGCTCAAATTGTTATCAAGTCTTGTATTTTGTGACACAAGATATTTCATTGCAGCCCAAATAGAAACCAATACACTTAATAAAACTCCAAATATTCCTAATAATCCTGTCATATTAGCATCTTAATGTTACACCATCACTATCTTTACTCGGAAACGATGGGAACGATGGTGCTGAATGTGTTTGGTTTAATTCCAATTGATGTTCTGGACCACCCATACTTGGGTCAATCTCATGCTTGAATACAAGATTCAAGTGTCTTTTAATCATTTCGGTTTCCACCTTCCCAATTTGAACTGGGTCTGAAACTTCGAAGTATCCTTGAAGCCAGAATGCAAAATCTCTGCTTGTCATAGTTATTGTTTTATATAGTTTTCGTTTGAATCCAACACATACTCAATTAGAGTACCGCTTTTTTTTACTAATAAAGTTGGTTTTCTAGCGTATGGTCCTAAGAATTGTTCACCTCTATCAACATAATAAAGCTTCTTAGGTAATTTATTTTGATATTCTCCTCTCATAATAGTTTTTTTTTAACACCAACAGTAACGTTTATCTTCACCACAGTGAGAACATTCGTTGGCCTTTTCTTGTTCGTAAGCTTCTTGTCTTCGTTGAGCATTTGGAATCCATTCACCAGCTTCATCATCATATTCCATACCTTCGTAGAAACCACCTTTAGCGTTTGATATGAAAAATTCACTATTGGTCATCTGACCAGTCTTTCTATGATGGTCATCCCAGAATGTATCATCTGGATTATAACCTGGATATTTGTTACTCATTGATTATTTAATTAAATCAATGTAAGTTGGTGCTGGACAAATACCATAAGTAAACTCATTATAATGGTCATAATCATCTCCGATTTCAATATGAGTATCACCATAAAATTCTTCAATAGCTTCTTTATATTCTCTTGGTGTTTCAAATTCATCACCAATTTCTTCAATACTACACACATAATGAAATTTAGTATTTAAGTTAATATCGCATTCTATTAATTGTAACGATTCTTCTAAGGGTAAGAAATCTAATTTCTCATCCAACATTTTCTGTGCAAATTTTTGCTTTAATTTTTCTTGCATATCTTAATCAAATTTAGGTTCTTGATGAACCACGTTAATATTTGGTTTTGTTTTTTTGACTGGCTTCTCGTAGTTTGGAAAATATTCACCAAATTCTCTAAGCATATTTACCTTAGCTATGTAATGATATTTTATTTCAACATCAAAGTCTTTAGCTAGGATATTCCAAGCTGTACCTTTTGTCATACCTTTATTAACCTTGCTAACTTTGGTCCAATCAGTAATATTACATTTAGCGTTGTCAAACATTAAAAGTAATTCTTGATTTGACACCATCATCCCAAGTCTTTTCGCTTCAGACTTATTCATTATTTAGCTATTTAATATTTTAACAATATTTTTAGCTTTTGCAAAGTCATCAATACCCAATTCTTTAAGAACCAAATAAGCTTTGAAGTCTTCATCAGAGTAATTTTCAATACCTTGAGTTTCCATAAATTCAAGTTTTGTTTTCAATAAATCATTCTTGATATTTAATACAGAAATATCTTCTTCATTATCAATAATTTGATTCTTTAAGTCTTCCACAGTTGATAATTGTGGTTTTAATTCATAATCATAAACCCAACCATCACCACCATCATATGGTTTACCATCTCTATGAGTCATAGATACTCGGTAAGCATTTGAGTGTGAATTATCAAGACCGTTAACTCTAACTATGAATTTACTAGTAGCAGTTTTTTCAACCCCAGTAAAATTAGATGTTGCTTTTCCGTCTGGTGTTTTTACAATATCATAAGACTCACCAATTTTAATTTTGTTTTTTCCCATTTTTTGTTTTATGTTAAACGTTATTATTTTTATAAAATTTCTCATTATTATTCTACTTTATTTTTGTTATCTAATATGAAGATTGCTGTATCTTCCCAACTTTCATCATCATGAGCCATGATATACGAAATACCATCTTTCTCACCCATAAAAAATTCTTTACCACTAGCACCCAAAGAAGATATTTGGAAAGAGAAATAGTTATCCTCTAAATCTTCATCTTCTGTTTGAATGTGCAATTCGTCATCACCAACAATTTCCCATTTTTTATCTAATAAAAGCTCTAATGGTGATTCATCACAATAACCCATTATTGTTTTTAATTCTTCAATGATAGCATCTCTCTCAGCTACGTGTTTTAAAATTCTGTCTTTCATATTATTCTGTTTTAGTTAATTCGATTTCTAAAGGCAAATTGCTCATTACATAGTCTAAGTTCAATACACTAGCATTCATAAAAACACCACCATCTGGAAAGTCAACTCTACCATAAGCTTCATGTATGTGTCCATGGACAAATAACTTAAGGTCTGTCATTTCTGTAATCTTCTCTAACAAATAAGGACAACCTGTTGAAACACCTCTTTTGGTTAAATCCAAATACCCTTTGGCTGGACCATGCGTAATAAGAATGTTGGTGTCCAATGGAATCATATCCCAGTGAGCACAAATTTCAGTACCCTTACGATTAAACGCCCATGAATAGAACCATGGTTGAACTGGACTTCCCCAAATCTTAAGTCCTTCTATTTCAATACCACTATCGTTCAAGTAAATGATGTTAGGATATTTCGCTAACATGGCTTCTATCTCATACTCTGGTGCTTGCTCAAAGAAGAAATCGTGATTACCAGCAATAAGAATCTTATACTTATAAGGTAACTCGTTATACCATGCTAAAAAGACTTCTATCTCTTGTTTGGTACCTCTACCAGAAACATCGCCCGCATGGATAATACAATCACCCCCAGTCAAATACTTGCTGGGGATATTGTTGTGTTGATTGTGAGTATCGCTGATACATGTAATATTCATTATGAAAAGTTTTCTGCGTTTTTATCATCTTCCCATGAACCACCAGCACCGCCACCACTGAATCCACCACCACCAAATCCATCAGTAAATTCTGGGTCTTGACCCTCATTAAACCCTTGGTCATCGTTATTCAACATATCACCCAAAGCAGCACCTAAAACATTACCACCTATAGCTGTTCCCATAAGGCTTGAATCTGTGATGTAACCAATCACCATTGATTCAATGAAAGAATCATCTTGAGTTGGGTATTGTCTTCTCAAATCTCTACGTGCTTTCTCTTTAAGTTCGTTGTCAAGTTTTTCTCTACGTTTAAATTCAGCTTCTCTTAAAGCCATACGTTGATTGGTATCTGGAACAATGTTGTGTTTATGTTGCACCTCTGGGTACAACTCAGTGTAACTCATATCAACTGCCTTATAGTTTTTCGTACTACCAGTATCTTCTCTATGGTTCATGTATTGTTTAACATACTCATCATTATCAGTCACATATAAACCATTGGCATCTTTCTCAGTGATTCCTTTAGCAATCGGTGTGAAGTCTTGAATACGTTTCAAGTATTGACGCTTAGTGACATCACCATGCCAAATGTGATACAAATCACCTTTAACATAACCTAATCTTTTCCCTACAACTCTACTGAATCTTTCAGACCATTCGTTAACAGCATCAATATCATCAGTAAATGATTTTGTAATACATGAGTGACCAATTTGTCCAACAGCAGCATGTGCCATGATATGGTCAGCACCACCGATAAGGGCTTTGTCGTATAATGGCATAGCATCTACAACACTTCGTCTGGCACCCCAAGCAAAACCTACGTGACCATGACGGTCATAGTTAGAATCTCCAGAGTAATCAGTTGTTGCGTAGTTTGCACCAAAGCTTCTCCACATCTTAGGATGTCTAAGTGCTGGTGTTGCAATATCTCGTCTTTCAAATTCAACGTCAAAGTCTGGGCTAGTTTGGTCTTGGTCTAAATGTATACAATATTCGAATAACTGTACCATTCGATTGTTTTGTGGTTGCAATTGCTCAACGGCATCAACCATCCAATTAAGGTTTGTGAATTTTACATCGGCATCAATCCAAAATACATACTTGAACTCTGCTGGTAAACTTTTGATAATACCATTCAATAGAGCCTCTTTATGCCAAAGAGTAGTGTTTGTAGATACTCTTGTAATAAACTCATTTAAAGGTAATTGTGGTTCTGAATCACCAATAACACATTCCACGATTCTGTGGTTAAGGTGTTTGATTGATTCATAGAATGTATTGAAGGCTGTTAATCTATAAGGATTGTTTGTCGGGTTGTAGTAACACGCAACGATTACAGCTTCTGAATGTGCTTTGTATCTGTTAGGATAGAAAAAAAGGTTGTAGAGTTTCTCTAAAAATTTCATTTGTTTTATTTTAAGTTCATACAAAGGTACTACTAATATTTTAAATAAACAAATTATCCCCAACCTTTTTTTACTAATCTTTCAGAAGCTTCAATTACAGCTTCCTCATACCATTTATCGTAAGCCGAAATGATGTATTTTGTATGGAAATCACTTTCACCAGAAAAATTAGATAGCATTTTTGTTTGACTTAAAGGTCCATGACCAATCCAAGTTACAACCCAATTTTTGCTACCTAGCGTAACGATAAGTTGTGAGAAGAAGTCATTTAATTTATCACCAATTACAGTACTTGAGTACCATTCATTCATCCAATTGGTTGCAAACTTTTGTAGATGGTCGGTTTCGTAATCAATCCTTGATTGTAATGACTCAATCAAGGAATTACTATTATCACCTTCTTTGTATAAACTAACCAATTCATTTAAGGTTGGTATCAAGTGTTTTTCTTTATAGAAATCATTGAAATAGTTGGTAATAAATTCTTCATGATACAATTGTTTTCTGGCACTGGTAAAATGGTTAAGAGTATGGTTTAACATAACCATACTCCCATCAGAACCAGAAGCGTTATCCAAGTAATCTGTAAGAACATGTGTTAAGATTCTTTTCTTTGCGTTGAACCAACGTTGAAAATACTCAATTGAGTTTACGGTTCCATCGATATCTGGACTAATAAATTCACCAAATATTTTTCTGTATATTAATACAAAATCTCTAGGGCTTATCTCTTTATAGCTATCTACTTCTGTAACAACAAAACTAGTTTTTGACGTTTTTACAGTATAATTCTTTTCTAAGAATTCGGTTATTAATTTTTCATCTGTCATTGGTTAAATCTTTTCACCAATATAAGTCATGCTAATATAAAATAAAGATTAAAGATTGATTAATGATAAGTTAATATTCTTTTTCTCAATATCTACACTAGATACAACCACATGAACCATATCCCCAAGTCTTAATTTAGAACCAGTATTGTATCCTTTTACACAGTAGTTAGCCATGTCAGCCGAATAAACATCACCACCAATATCAGACAATTTGATAAGTCCTTCACACTTGTTTTCCAGGATTTCAACAAACACACCATACTCAGTAACCGAACTAATGATACCTTCAAACACTTTGCCAATGTTATCACTCATGTAAATACATTGCATGTACTTGATTGAATCTCTTTCAGCTTTTTGTGCTTTCTTTTCTCTCTCAGATAAATGAAGACATTTAGTTTCAAGCTTCTCTAACTTAGGCATAGTTGTTTTATTCTCATCCAAATACAAACCTAACAATCTATGAACGATTACATCTGGGTAACGTCTGATTGGACTTGTAAAGTGTGAGTAGTCTTTGAACCCAAGACCATAATGACCAATGTTTTTGGTTGTATAATTTGCTTTTTGCATAGTTCTAACTACCAAGTTATCAATCATATCCGACTCAGCAGTACCTCTAGAATCAACTAGTAACTGATTAAGTGTTTTGGTTGTTTCTTCTGGACTAGTTGTTCTAATCTCATAACCGAATTGTTTGATGAACTCTTTAAGACTATCTAACTTGGTTTCATTAGGTTTGTCGTGAGCTCTGTTAACATTTGGCAATGCTCTTTTGTTAATGTATTGAGCAACGTGTCTGTTAGCCAATAACATAAATTCCTCAATAAGCTTGTTAGCATCTTTGGCTACCTTGAATATGATACCTGTTGGTTTGTTGTTTTCATCTAACTTAAATTTAACCTCTTGTTTATCAAATGATATTGAACCTTTTGATAAACGAACCTTACGCATTTTTTGTGCCATTTTGTTCAAAGCAACTATAGCTGCTCTAACATTAATTTCCTCAGCTAGTAATGGTTCAGCTAAGCCTTTAGTTTCAATAATGGTTTGAGCTTCTTCGTAGCTAAATCTATTGTTAGAGTTTATTACGGTTCTACCGAACCATTCTTCCAATACATGTCCATTGTGGTCCATTTTAAAGACCGCTGAAAAGCAAAGCTTATCTTCGTTAGGTCTTAACGAACATAGTCCATTAGACAAGTTCTCTGGAAGCATAGGGACACATCTATCTACTAGGTAAACACTTGTTCCTCTAGCATACGCTTCTTTATCCAATTCGGTGTCTGGTCGTAAGTAATGTGATACATCGGCAATGTGAACACCCAAAAACAATTCACCGTTAACCCATTCAACACTCAAAGCGTCATCAAAGTCTTTAGCATCAGCTGGGTCGATTGTAAATGTAAGTACATCACGCATATCTCTACGCTTATCTATTTCAGCTTGTGTAATTTCTGTTGATATAGCTCTAGCTTCAGCCAATACATCTTCTTCAAAGTCGTATGGTAAACCATATTCTTCAAGGATACTATGGATTTCAGTTTCATGTTCACCAGAATTACCTAGGATTCTAATTACTTCACCATTAGGATTTTTCGCATTGTCTTTCCATTCAGTTAACTTAACAATAACCTTTTGACCTTCAGTCGCATTCATTGTTTTGTTTAAAGGTACAAAGAAATCAATTGGAAGCTTGCTGCTATCTGGTACAAAGAAAGCGAACTTCTCGCTTAATTGGAGTACACCAACGAATTCAGTTCTGAATCTCTCTACGATTTCAACAACTTCACCTTCTAAAGCTCTACCATTTCCTGGGATAACTTTTATTTTTACAGTATCTAAGTGTAACGCTTTGTTCGTGTTACTTTTACTTAGATAAATGTCTTTCGGTAAGTCTGGACTTACCAAGTAAGCGGAGCCACTAGCATTCATGCTAACTTTTCCTTCTAATATATCATCTATTTTAATCATTCAATTTTTTTTAGTATTTTATGAACTGTTCAATTAGTTCATTGTATTTTTTTTCATCATTTTGTATCTTACCATAATACAATCTAGTCATCGGTTCGTATTCTTTTTGTTTCACTTTTAAGTTTAATTGTTGAGTTTGCCACCATGGATAAATATCTCGATTAAAGTGATAAAACATCATACACGCATATCTATCTGCAATTATTTCTTCTTCAAAAATGTGCTCTGTAAACTCTTTAAAGTCCTCAAATGATAATTTTCTTAATATTTCACTTCTGCCAAACTTTGTAATCCTTTTAAAATGAGCAACTTCGTGAACTATAATAAAGAAAACCAACTTATCACTATATTTGTCAATCAATTCAATATTCAAATATATACAATCTAGTGTGGCAATACCTAATGGACCATTTAAACACCTGTCTTTAAAGGTTATACCACTATTTTCAATAAAGGTTACTAAATCATTAAAATTTAATTTCCCATGTCTTTGTTTCAAGGCTGTTTTAATTGTTTCATCTATCATACACAAAGATACTACAATTATTTGTGTATTGCAATAAAAAAGCCCACTAAATTTAGCGGGCCTCTATCTTAGTGCCTATCAGCTGGCACTACATTTATCTTGAAAGTTTTGATTCTTCCAGTTTCTACTAACTTATCTCCAAATGCTTGAAATATTGGAATATGTTCCAATCTATCATCCCATAGTTCAATCTCAGTAACATGTGGGTACTTATGTAGCAAAGATTCAATTGTTTTCATCTTAGCCACTTCTGTTGCACCACCTTTGTTGAAATGGTATTCATCAAACTTTAAGTCTTTGCTATCAAGGATTTCTTTAACATCTATTGTAAGTAAAACCATACGACCAGTAAGCATAACCATAACTGTTGATGGGTCTTGTTTTTCAATATCGTAAGCATCGATAACCATTGGCACGCTTGGCATGTCAAATATTTTCATATCTAAGCTTAGTGGTCTACCCCACCATCCTTGGAAAGGCCAGTCTTTACCTGTCTGTTCTTTGTAATGTTTCTTACCAAATTCTGGTAATGGTGTATCAACCAGTGTTCCGTCAAAATCGAATATCGATAATTTTGTTTTCATAGTTTTTAAATTATGACCAACACTCCGATTGTGATTATTATAAAAATCATTCCTAGTATGAATGACCCTTTATTTATTTTCACATAATCTTGTTGGTCTGTGGTTCCATTGGCCAATAGCGACCCGTGTATTCTTTTTGTTGCTGAACCAATCAGTACTGCTGTTATTGGTCCGTGTGCGTTAATAGTTTGTTTTAAAGCACCGTTTATTCTTTTCGTTTCGTATAACTTTTCCTTTCTCAATTTCTCGATTGATTCCAAGTTATTTTTCTCATAGTCATCTACTAACGTAAGAATAGTTTCTAGATTTGGTTTGGTTTTATCTAATTCAATTTGAATCTTGCTACCTAATTTTCCTCGTCTAGTTTTTAATATGTTAAATTTCATTTTTCATTTCGTTTACAAAGGTATTAATTATTTTTGAATAATCCTAATATTCTATAATAAATATTCTCCATAACTTCAATAATTTTATTTTTAACCTTTTCATACAAAGTTTCTTCTTTGTATTGAAAATCCAAATAAACCAAATCAAGATTAGGCATTGACAATGGTACAACTGGTACCAAATCCATAGCTAGGGTTTGTGCAAATACTCTTCGAACCATTGGAAACGCTACGTTTTCAAATAAAGTTTCTAGGGTTTGCCAGTAGAATTCTAAGTCTACATCTGGTTTTATGTTGCTAGACCAAAGATGGATAAAAAGCTTAGCTTCTTCTTCTGCAATGTTAAATACAGTGATTAACTCATTGGTTAGCTTTTTACCACAATGCGGTGTTTTAAATTTCCTATCATCGGAAATAGAGTATATCCCATCGTTACCAACTTCGCTAGTATCAATGTAATAATTTTTTGACAAATAATCGTATATGAATTTTTCCATATACAATTATAGTCATAATAAAAATAAGTGTCAAGGTTATTTAACCACTTTCGGTTTGATTACCGCAAACATTTTTTTACCTTCTAACTTAGGCATAGCTTCTGCTGACCCAAATTCTTCAACGGCAACAATCATTTTAAGTATTTGTTGTTGTCCAATATCAATGTGTTGCATTTGACGACCTCTGAACTGAAGGCTAATCTTAACTCTGTGACCTTTTTTAAGGAATTCAACCATGTGTTTGATTCGGTATTCCAAATCATTATCTGTTGTATTCGGTCCAAGCTTGATTTCTTTTACGTCTAACCCTTTGTTTTTAGGCTTCTTGCTTAATTCGTAGATGAACTTCTCGTAGTTCATTATCTTACAAATTACTGGGACTGTCTTATCGTTGATAAGAACCAAATCCATGTTTCTAGATTCAGCAATTGCTAGGGCTGCTGATAACGCCATAATACCACCTTCTTCAGCAACACGCACTTCTTTTGCGATGATTTCTGAATTAAGCTTATGCTGTTTCTTTTTATTCATTTATTATTTTTTTAATCAATTCTAATTCTAATTGTTTTATGAAATTTTCATCGGTAATTCTACTTAATTTTTCCGACCAACCTATTTTATGTTTAAGTTTTTCATTATAGCTAACTGGTTGAAACCATACGACATGCTTACCTTGAAATTCGTCTGGGTTATTTCGTTCTGATTCGTTTGGATTGTATAATTTGTACTTATAATATCTTAAAGAATCTAAGATTACATTATCATGTGAATCAACGATATAGATGGGGCCCACTGAAACATCAACATAAGCATATCTAGCCATCAAAAAAGATTGCGTACCATCCAGATTTAAACTTAACTTACCATTAAACACATTCTCAAGGCTATAAAAAACTACCTCTATTTCAGAATCTGGGTTATTGGCTTTTATTTTCCTTATATGAGTTTCAATATTAGTATCCAAGTCAGCAAAGTTTTTAAGACCTCTTGAATTAACGTACTTAAGTTCATCACCTTGAAAAAAAATTGGAAACGTACTATTATGAATCTTTGTTAACATAAATCTTCTAAGATAAATTGAATCAATTCTTCTATGGATTCAACCATTGGTATGTCATATGTGTTACAAACAATATCAACATTACCTTTTCGCCAGAAACCTTCTGGACACATAACAACTAACTTACCACTTTTTGAATGTAATCCCAATTCCAATAAAGATATTGGTGACATAGTGTTAGGGTCAAATACCATAACAATGATATCAGCACGTTCCATCGAATCTAATTCCCATTCTACTTGTGTTCTAAACTGCTCGTCATTAATGTTTTGTATCCATGATGAATCCCAATCATCTCTACGAGGATTTAAGAATAAGATTGGTTTGTCAGCCAATGCTTCGATAAGTGTTTTTTGCCAATTTATGGCTTTACCCATTTCAATTGAACCACCCAAAAAGACTTTTAAGTCGTGAGTTAGGGGTATTGAGTTAGGTGCTTGTATTTCTATTGCTTTTCCCATTTTGCTTGTTCTTTTAATAATTCTTCTAATTCTTTTTCAGCATCAATGTGATGATAACAGTGAAGTTCATCCATTTCTACTCTATATGTAACTGGTGTATCTAGGTAATCTCGGAATGAGATACCTCTTTTGTAAAAAAACCAAACAAGTATTGTTTTAATTTTACCAATAAAACCCACATAGAACATATTTCTAACGGTCATCTTAATGATTTTACCACCAGTAATTGTTCTAGTTTCTACTTTTAAATCTATTTCGTCCATAAAACTTTTAATTTAAACCAATGTCCAAATTAGTAAGACCTTCATTGTCTTCATCGATATCCTTGTTAGGTTCAGCATTGGTTATTGACATGTATTCAATAATTCCTTCTAGCTCATCCAATACGCTAACTTCTATAGCTCCTGTAACGTCATCATATTCAATCTCAACAATGTATTCTCCTAAATCGATTCTTCTTGTAATTAACATTTTTTTAATAGTTCATAGTATTCGGGGTTATTTTACCAGCAATAATATCTGGAAGTACCTTTTCTTGGTAATCGTTCAGTAAAACTTCTCGATTAACAGTCCAACCCAAAGGTGGAAGGGTATAATCTTCAAAGTATGTATAACGGATTATCCCACGAAGTGTCGGCCCGACTTCCTTTACGGAACCATCAGCCATCAAAGCTTCAAACTTACCTTCACCCACATGTTTTATTTCGCTATACATACTCTATTAGATTATTATTTATTACCCAGCACTTACTTCATCATTAAGGTCATCCCATGGAAATGCTTCTGATTGCGTTTGAATTACACTTCCTACTGATACTGGTCTTGAAACTGTTTTTTCTTTAGTTTCAAAGATGTTCTCACTATCTTCATCATCTTCATCAACAGCTTTCATGATGTTTTTAGCAAACTTAGAAATGCTTTTGCTAGGTTTATCAATCATTGAACTACCGTACCCATCATAAGCGTATGAATAGTTAACAACATCAGCATCAGAAACCTTTAAGATAATTGGTTTATCGAAACCTAATTTCTTACCCTTCTCACCATCAAATGGTGAAACTTCAACTGTAGTCCAGTCGATTACTCTCGTAATCATACCAATTGATTGACCATCAATTTCAAATCTATAGTTCACATTGTTATCACCATAGGTTGGTCTTGGATAAACCTTAACGCTGTTAGCCAATTGAGCCATTGTTCCATCTTCTTCTTTGATAGAAATATTGTACGACCCTTTCAATTTTTTAACGTTGAAGATACTTTCAAATGCTGATGGTCCTTCTTCGTGGATGTTTACTTCATTAATAACTGCTTTCACAATATCAACAGTAATTGTTTCCAAGTTAGAAATGAATTGAACACATTCTTGTTTGAATTGTTTGTGCACCAATACATCGTCAACGATTTCCTCAACAATTTCTGGTTTAAGGTCTTCAAATTTCTTAAGATAACGAATTCTTCCAGGTCTTTGGATAAGATTTCTATCAACATACAACTCATTTGTAGTTAATAAAAATACTCGTCTGTGGTCTGAATTCATCGCACCGTCCATGATTGTTAGCATTGACGTAGATTCACCAAATACCTTTTCGTACTCATCAATAAATATCGTAATATTTTGAGAAATACCATTTAAAAAGATATGAATTCCCTTGATTGCAGCATCCACTAGGATAATTGGTTGGTTTAATCTGCTAGCGATAATTTTCGAGCTAACAGTTTTCCCAGTACCTTTCAACCCGTTCAATAGAATACCTAAGTTTCCATTTGATGTTGCGTTGTAGGTTTTGATTACACGTTCAACCAATTCAGTTTCTAAACCATAAATCTTATAGTCGAAAACAAAACCATCACTACTTTTTGTTAAAAAGAAACGACCATACTCATCTATACCTACGTTATAGATTGCGTTCTCTAAATTGTCAAATTCCTTTGATGGATACGCTGGGTATAATCTGTTGTCATCCTCATTCCATACTTTTTTCACTTCTGCCATTATTTGTTGTTTAATTTGTTTATAAATTCTAACTTTTCTTTTCTAGTTAGTTGTTTGATTCTATATTCTTCTTTGCTTGCGTTACTTCTATCTACGGCTTCAAATGAAGCCCTTAGAGCAACTGGTAATCTTGTCTTGGTATATTTTGCACCTTTACCTTTATTGTGCGTTAAAATGCGTTTTTGTATGTCTGTTGTTATCCCAGTGTACAACGTACTATCGGCACACTCTAAGATATACACATACCACATTATAAGTCAAAGGTAATGCTACCCACGTTGTTATTTGCTAATAAATTGTTAGGTGTTAACCCATGTTCAGCCAAACAACTTGTAACTATTTGTTTCATAATCTGAGAATTCCCAGTTATTATCTTTCCTTGAGATGTGTTGTTTTGAATACACTCCCATATAAACATGTCAATCTTTCTTATTACATCTTCATGTTTAGTCCCATGTAAATCTATTTGCATGATTATCCAATTATTTGTAAAATCTTATCGATACAAGCTGCCTGTGTGTTATGTAACAGTGGTCTAGCTTCTTCTAGTGTTACCCATTTATAACCATCCATTTCTGGGAAGTTACCACGAGCATCTTCTACATCGGAATTACACTTTAACTCAACAGCACCCCATTCAATCTTTGAATCAAAGTTCTCTAAACATAAAAAAGGATATAGTATCTTTCTTTTATGTGTATAGTTGACTGATTGCAAAGGGTAAATAGTAAATTTATTACTATCTTTTAAACTTAGATTAGTTTCTTCATAGGTTTCTCTAAAAGCACCCTCTAAAAAAGTTTCATCTTTCTCTACCTTACCCTTGGGTATGCTGTAAAAGTCTTCGGCATGATTTGTCGGATGACAAATCAATAGTTTTTTATCCTTTCTTACGATAAATAAACCAGCTGCAATTACCTTTGCCATTATTCTTCGTCTTCTTCGTCTTCTTCGTAGTAATCAAAAGGATTGTAACCATTTTCTAACCTGTAGAATACGAAAAGTTCAATGAATTTTTCATCATCAGTTACTTCAGTGATATGTTCTACATCTAGTGTTAAAATAACTTCCGAATGTTTACCTAACACTTCACCAAAATAAATTTCTTTTCCGTATAACGCTTCTAATTTTTCATCAGTTGATACGAATACGCCTTCTAATTCTCCCATGCGACCAAAATCGGCCTCAAATTTGTAAATCTTTTTCATATTATAATAATTTAGTTCCTATTGAATAATCATACCATTCATCATCACCATTAAGGTTTTGGGGAACTAGTATCATTGCTTGACTCAAAACACCTTTGATTTCGCTTGGAGCCAAGTTGGTTACGAATGGTGTTACAAAACCAATAAATTGTTCTGGTTTATATGTTTTACCTAAATTGGTGAAAACTGTTCTAACATCATCGTTACCGAAATCAACGGTTAATTTAATACCATAGCTTTTTGGTACCGATTCAGATGCTGTTATGCGACCAATTTTAATTTCCAATTTTCCTTCTATCTCTAAAAATTCAGAGAAATCAATTTGTGCTTTCATCGATGTAATATTGTTCTGTTAATATTCTAATTTGTTCCTCGTTTTTTTTGATTGCACCAGATATCCATGGCAAATCATTTGTTTCCCTCAATTCAGTTAGTACTTCATTTGAGTTTACCAAAGCTGCCTTTAAAGCTTTAAGTGTAGTAATCGATAATTTGTACATTGTTTTTTATTTTTAAATTAAACCTCTACTTTCTAACCATTCCTCAACCTTACCCCAGTCAACAAAAGGTCTGGGTGAGATTCTTAAATCATACTTCAAAGGACAACCCAAAGCACTATCATCAATCATTAATGGTGCGTAGCTTTTAGGACTTTCAGTCCATGTGTGTTGGGTCGGATTCGTTTGAATACCATAAACTGGTATGTCATTGTCTGCGAACCATTTAACCACATCATTCAAACCATTATTGTCAATCGTACCATCATACTTGGTAAATGGTCGATTGCTTCTCATGGTGAAGATAATAAGTCTATGACCTTTATCTGTCAGTCTTTTCAATACGGGGACAGAACCTATGTCTGACCCCACATCTGGGAAACTATGTGTTACACACGTTCCATCAAAATCCACATTAATCTCAATTGTATTATCTTCCATATTAAAATGTTGTAAACTCTCCGTTAATGAAGTTTATGTGTTGTGACCTTCCATCGTTATGGATAATCACGTGTGATTGTAACCATGTGCTGGCCCCTTTGTTATAACCAACTCTTAACTTGGTTGATGTTCCCACTGCCAATGCTCCGTCTTTTCTTCCTGGACTATGGTAGTGACCTACGATAATCTTGGTGTTCAATTTACGGAATTGTAACAATGAACCACGGCTACCGTTTGAACCAATATCACCATGTTGTCCAAGCTCCCAATCTTTAACTCTATATGTGGCACTTCTACCAAGAGTAATGAACTTAGGGAATTTCTCGTTTATGATACATGGAATAACACCTTTCACATTGTAAGGGTCATTGCCATATTGTTCCAACAACATATCAGACATTTTCATGTAAAGTCTTGAGTTCTTGTATGTTGGTTGTTTCTTCCAATCTTCATTCTTTAACCAACGGTCTAAGAAATCATCATGGTTACTTCTAACAATCACAACGTTATCGAACTTAGCGAATGCACCCAATCCATCTAACATCAAATCAATCTCTTTACCCAAGTCGTTGGTTCCAGCAACTTCTTTACCATATTGAATAAAAGGGTCTTTCATTTCGTGATGACTGATAGAATTTCCATCAAAAACATCATGAAGAATCACGTGTTTTGGTTTTAATGAATCTAACAATCCCATAGTTGAATCAAGAACTTCTTGGTCATGGTGTCCGTAGTGAATATCACCTAGAACAGCAGCAGCTATAGTGTTTAAACCACTAATAGAACCACCTTCAACTCTGTAATATAAATCACTAAAGTTACCTGTTTTATCATCGGCAGTTACTTGTCTAACAAAGAATGTTTCATCATCTTTGATTTCAACAATAACAAACCCAAACGTGTGGTGAAACTCACCAGTCTTACCAGATTTAGAATCAGTATAGTTTTTCTTGGTAATAGAACCAGTGGTAAGCATAATCTTAGGCTTATTACCCTCTAGTACTGGAATCATTTCCATTTGTACCTTTGGACTACCGAAGATAGATGAATTAACACCACTCAATGCTTGTAACCCAGTCATAGGATTAACCGCAGTAGCTTGTATCTTGATATCTGATAGGATAGAAACATACTTATGTATGTCATGTCTATTGGCATCTAGGTATTTTACTACTTCATCAGCCCAAAATTCTTCATTTTCTTGGTCATTTGACCATATACTAGTTGGGTTTTTATACCTACCAGCAATTACGTGGACATCCGCATTGATATATTCAGCATAAGCTTCAATATTCTTAAGGAAACCCTTATGTACTGGTGTGTTATTCTGTGCCCAAGTGATGATAAATCGTTTTTTAGTACCATCATGTACCTTAGCTTTAGCTTTTACGTACTGTTCTGGTTCGATTTCAGTCTTTTCTTTGAAATTTAATCGTTCTGAACACCATTTTCTTACTGTTCTTTCTGATTTACCAAAGAATTTAACCAAAATATTCATTCTATCATCCCATGATAAAGTTTTATCTTGATAAATACCCCTAGCATAGTCAATTTGTTCTGTAGTTAATTCTTTAAAATCCATTTTATTATTTTAAAACTTGTTATTTTATACAAAAATACGAATTTAATTGTATATTTGCAACATTCATACCTAATTATTTACAATTTAGGCATAAGATTTATTAGAAAATCCCTATCACTAGTGAATATAGGTGTTTCTAATGGTACCCAGTTACGTCTAACAGCAGCTGCTTCACCACTATAGTCTATATCAGCTACTCTTTTGATAACTACACCACGTTTATACTTGGTTTTATAGTCATTCCAATTGATACCCTTCTCGTTAAATAACATTTCCTGTTTATCACTACCAGATTTACCCTCTAATAGTTTGTGAGAGAAGTTAGCAGATGCTGCCATACTAATACTATTTCTAGTACAGTCTTGCTGTCTGAAAATCATTGCGTTAACCATTTCATCAACAGTAGGAACTTGGAATACACGAGCATCAAAGAAAGCTAGTTTGTTTAAGCTTTCAGCTAACCCTTCCATACCTTGCATTGTTGACCTTAAATGTCTTAATTGGTTGAACTTAGCAGTTGCCAAAGAGGCTGCAATACTTGTCATCTTTTGTACGCTATAGTCGAACCATGCACTTGTTTCAAGTGTATCATAGTCGCACAACACCACGCTAATTTCGTCAGATTGTGTATAAGCAAACTTGGCACCTTGAATGTTCTCACATAAAAAGATTGCTGTTGCATCCATGTCATCACTGAATCCATCATCGAATGGTTTGTTTAAATTTTTAGTGAATTTAGAGAATCCTTTCCCATCAAGTCTAATGATGGTAATGGTTCTTCTATTCAAAAAAGTTTTTGTTCTGTTTTCGTAGAATTCTTTCATTCTATCTCCTAAAGATAATCCCATGTTATTTTTTATTAGATTTGTAATAAGCTCTATTAACACACTCTATACCATTGTTATTCAGAAACTTAATAATGTTGTTTTTTGAAATTTTAACTGATTTGTTTTCAGTTATGTAATGATTAAACTTAACGTAAATCAAGTCTTCCAAATCAATATAATTAGGTTTTTCTTTACATAGTACAGTACATTGAATAGGATTTCTATTGTTGTCGGAATACGTGAAGCTAAATCTGTGTGGGTAATTTGGATTCTCCATTTTTGTTTAGTTTAAGAATGCATGTAATTGCTATTCTTGGTTTTGTTGTTGAATTTTCGTTTGAATAATGAACTGAGAATTGATTATGGACAACACAATCACCATACTTCAACTTTACTGGTGTAAAGTCTTCCAATGGAATTTCGGATGTATATTGTGACATACCAGTCTTACCAGTTCTAGTTCTTACATTTGAACCACAATTTTCATGGTTGATTATTTCTCGTTTGCCATCCCAATCAGCATAGAACATAGTTGAAGTCGAAACATCAACATCATGCAAAGGAATCCAAAAGGTTAAAATATCATCATCATTGTTGTCAAAGTACGCACCGTCTTGATGTGGGGCTGTTATCTTGTAATCTGGATGTTTGATAAAATACTGCATGTTAATAACTTCACCATCATAACCCAAGACTTTTTTTATGTGTTTAGCTAAACGCATAAACAAATGATACCCTTGGCAATTCTGTATTTGTTTTACATCACCATTCTTGGTTCTAAAAACATTTTCGTCTTTACATTGCAAAGCAACTGTTTCAAAATCTCTACTAAAAAAGTCTAAGAATTCTGTGTCAAAAGCTTTCTGAAGTATTTTATATCCTTTTTCCATTACCATGAGTCATAATCGGTTATATCTTTTTCAATCCCGTAGTCTTCAAATCTTACTTTTACATGAACACCGATACCAGTGTGAGAAAAAATATAAGACACCTTACCAACTTTACCGTGTAATAAATTCACGCTTTCTTCAAGCTTTGCAAGTGTTTCCACTTCTTTTTCGTTTAAGTTAAAGTCAGCCATTAGAATCTTTCTTTTTTAAGTCCTTCGTAGCTTGTTTTACTATTGATAGCACTAACAGCTAAACCTATTTGTTTTGACATGCTAATCACGTTGATTTTATCATTACCAAAGATACCATTGTAATCTGTTGGTTTTCTTAAGGAATCACTAATAACCAATTCAGTTAGAACTGAATTTTCAATACGAGCCAAAGCTGGACCAGAACAGATACCATGACTAATGATTGCTCTTACACTTTTAGCACCAGCTTCCATAATAACTTCAGCGGCTTTGCAAAGTGTTCCAGCAGTATCAACCATATCATCCAAGATGATTACGTTCTTACCACTAACATCACCAATGATTACCATATCGTCAATAACGTTGGCTTGTTTACGAGTCTTATCCAACATTACATAATTGATTGAAATGTCGTGGTAGTTAGATAATTGGTCTTTCATACGTTTAACACGTTTACCAGAACCAGCATCTGGTCCACAAAGAATAGTGTCTTCATCATATATCGAAGCGATGTATGAATCAAATACGTTTTTACCTTCTAAGTGTGTAACTGGGATATTGAAAAACCCTTGGATTTGGTCAGCATGTAAATCAAATGTGATAACACCTGTTGCTCCACGATGCTCAATCATTTCAACCATAACCTTGGCACCGATAGGTCCACGTGATTGGTCTTTCTTGTCTTGACGAGCGTATGGAAAATAAGGTAAGATTGGAATAATCTCTCTAGCAGCTGCACGTTTGGCGGCATCTATCGCTAGGTTTAACTTTATGATTTCATCTGAATTGTTAGGACTAGATAGAATATATACTCGCTTGCCTCTAATTGATGTTTCGAAATCCACACATAACTCACCATCAGAAAATTTCTGACTGTTGATTATGTCTAGCTTTACTTTCTCTTTTATCTTTGAATTGTTATTGATAAAATCAATAACGTTATTCGCTAAATCTTCTCTACCATCTAATGCTACTAATACTGAATCATTCATAGTTATTTATTTTTAACAAAGGTACATAAAAAATTTTGAATAAACAAATATTTATTTATGTTTTTTGAAATAATTTACTAGTTCTCTTTTAACTTTCTTTAAATATTTGTTGAATAAGATAATCTTATGTATTGCATAAGATAGTCCTCTTACAACATGTATAAAGACTATCAACCCAAGAAAATAATAAAGAAAAATCATTTACTATTTATTACCTTTTCGATTAAACAAATAAAGAACTCCAGCAACGACAGCAGCTATCAGTATGTATTTCAATACAATAGTGAATAGGAATATTCCAAAGAACATACCTTTGATGATAAATAACACTAGCAATGCCGCTAGAAAATAACCAATTAATTTTAATGTTTTCATTTTAGTTTGTTTTTTTCCACACTCTATCGTGGAATTTAGTTTTATAATTACCTAACTCAAAGCTACCTCGATATAAAATAATATCCAATGCCATCGGCAATTCAGAATATAATTTATCCCACTCAGCTTTTTGTTCATCAGAATACTGAGGAATTTCTTCAGTGTTAAACGGGTCGAATTCCTTTGGGACACCATTAAGAATAAGGTCAATTGCCTCATATATGTTATTCTCACCAAATGGTGCTGGTTCATCTTCCTCAGAAACTCCAACAATGAAATTTTGAGGGTTAAGACTCCAACGTAAATGTTTAAGTAATTTTACGTGTTCTTCTTTTAACTCTAATTTTAATACACTCATTATTCTATGATGTTTTTTCTTTCGAAATTAATAATATCACCTAACTTAAATTTGTTAACTGAATCTGTAAACCTAAAAGATAAGTTGTTCCCATCTCTATGTGAAAAGTAATTACCATCAATTACTTCTACTTCATAAATTGACATTTGCTGTAAACTATTATCACCTTGCATTCCAGTAATTACAAAACGTGTTGGTGAATCTACATATTTATCACTTGGCTTATTGCAAGATATAAATAACCCTAAAATTAGGATAGATATTATTTTTTTCATTATTTTTTCACTTTAACGGAGTCAAGCAATTGCTGAACTCTTTTGTTATCTTTTTTCGCTTTAGCGAATTCTTTTGCTGCTCTTTCGTCAATAACTTCACAAATTGCTATTGCTCGTAAATTGGTGTAGTGCTTACCTTGATATTCACTACCCTTAACCACAAACGCAACTGTAACAACTTCGTTTACCATAAAGGTATCCAAGGCATCTACATTGTCATTAATGAAATCTAACTTTAATTTTTCTGGGTAAGCTTCATCAGTTTCAAGGATAAATTCTCTTTTTTTGAATTTATCACCAAATGTCTGTACTTCACCAATGTGTCTAATTGTTCCTTCTACAAAATAATGCATCTTATTTGTCGTTTTTATCGTCTCCGATTGCTTGTGTTAATAATCTATTTACTACTTGTGTTACACCTTCAACTGCTGTCTTGGTTATATATTCAACTTTTAATTCTCGATAAGTATAATCCAAGTCATGACTTGGTTCTGGGTCAATATAGATAATAGGAGTCTCTAATTTTGTTAACCCAAAAAATCCAATGGTATAACTAATTTGAAGACTTGTACCTATAATCAAAACAACATCAGCATCTCTAAATGCTTGATTTGCTTTATCAACCCCAAATGGATATTCACTAAACCATACAATATGTGGTCTTAATTGAGATTCATATTCTGCATCTAAATCACCCAAATTAATATCATCATAACCAATATCATATACGTGTTGTGATGCAACAACATTAGGGTTATTCATTGCGAAGCTTGTTCTAGCTTTGGTCAACTCACCATGCAAGTGAATAATGTTTGTCGCCCCAGCTCTTTCCAATAAGTCACTTACATTCTGTGTAACGTGTATTACATCAAATTCTTTTTCTAATTCAACTAAACCAATATGTGCATCATTAGGTACAACTTCTGGCATTTGTCTTCTTCTTTCATTATAAAAATCTAGAACTTTACTTCGGTCTTTAGCCCATCCTTCTGGTGTAGCAACATCTTCGATTTTGTGGTTATTCCAAAGGCCATCTTTACAGTCACGGAATGTTAATACACCCGACTCTCTATCTAAACCAGCACCACTAAAAATTACGATTTTCTTTTTCATTATCTATTGTTTAAACTTCTTAAACCAGCAAAAAAGATTTTGATACCCTTGATTATAATACCTAACCCACCAACATAACCGAAGTTATACCAGAAACCGTTATTGTTTATAGCGTAGATAGCAATGTTATCTGAGAAAAGACTACAGATAAATGCTGGGAACATAATCATACCGTGCCAAACACCACCCCAGAAACCATAGATTTCTTGGTTAGGGTCAAGGAATTGTATATGTGCCACATCAGCACATCCAGTCAATAATAACAGCACAAATACTGTCATGAATAATTTTGTTTTCATATTTTTACTTTTAAAGTGAATCTTTTATTTTTTTCAAACGAGCCTCAACCCGTCTGTTTACTTCTTCCTCAATAACTCTATTCGTAGACAAAGAAACTATTTTTTCCGTTATACCGTTTATTTTATCATCAACATGTCTAACAAGGCTACTTTCAATTTGTTTAAGTCTAAAGTTAACTCTTTCAGTCAACGCTGATTTCGTTTCTTTTGTGATACCTTTTGCGAAAAAGTCTAACTCATCGTTTAGATATTTGGTTAGAATTTCTTTGACTTCACTACTAGATAATAAAACTGTTTCATCGGAAGCAGTTTTAATCTTCATGTTATCAAATTTATTTGAGTTGTACGTTAATAAATCACTAATCCTTGCCATTATAGTTAGCGGTTAATAAATTTAAAACCAAACCCCAATCGTTCTCTGGGTCAAATCCAGCTTTGTCCTCAAACAAAACATTCATGTAAGGTTTTTTATCGTAACATCCATATCCATTAGTTTGTGTCGGAACCTCTGGGTTCTCATTCACATACTTAAAATGAATGTCATTCTTTTTGAACAATTCCAAATACTCATCAACCTCGTTAGGGTGTGAACAGGTATAAAGGAACATTACAATGTCTGGTCGTTGACTGATGAACTGTAATGTTTGTTTTGCCATTGGATAAAATTCATCTGGCGTACTACCAAATGTATAGTTTGGTTTAAGAATTGTACCATGAATATCAAAAGCCCAAAATGTTCGGTCCCAGTTTCTAGTAATCTTGTACTCGAAGTGATTCGTTAGAATCGATTTAATTATACTCATAGTTATGATTCAAAAATGTTTCTAAAATCTAAAGTGTTCATTGAAAAATATGTATCTTCTACTTTGAAGAATACCGCACTTCCAATATATGTTAGGTTAGTTGGTTGCCATTCTTTTACGACACTTAGTGGAAATGTTTGTTCACCTTCGTTGGCAACACCTACTTTAACAAGCTCATTCATTAATGTTAATTTTATAAATTGTTATTTAACAAAGGTACTAATACTTTTATTAAAAAGCAAGAGAAACCTAAAATATTATATTGGGTTGTATTTATTCTCCAAAGCTATCAAAACCTTTTGCATGTCACCCTTGTAAAAACCAGAACAATTAATGCAATTGATTTCAACTATCTTCCAACCATCTGGTGTTAGGCAAATGTCCATCACAAAACACTCAGCAACTTGATACAAGTCAACCATTCTCTGAGCGAATTCTAAGCCCTCTGGTTCAACGTTTTCTTCGTAAGCAACATACTGACCAAAACGATAATAAGAACTGGTTACAATCTTTCCATCAACAATCCACGTTCTGGCTTCTTTGTATATGGTTTTCGGTATACCGATTTGAATTAGTTGTGGTTCCGTTAATTTGGTGTAGTTTATATTTTGTTTACGTTGCTCAAGCATATCATCCCATTTGGTTTTGGTAAATACTTGTCCTGTAAACAACTTTGAATCCTTGCATGGTCTTATGAATTTTATTTCACCGTAGTTCCATTCAAATTCTTCTTCAAACTCTTTGATTTCACAATCGTAGTTCAATAAGTTTTCTTTGTAGTGTTCGGAGTATATTGAGTAATCGTGGTTTCCACCAAAGAAAGAACCAGGTTCCCAACCGTTTTCAGTTGCTAGTTTAGCCATTCTAATAGAGCCGAATGTAAATACATCTTTTCTATCAGTCACAAATTCAAACTTATCAGAGTTAGGTAAACATTCTATGACTTCATACTCTAAACCTAATTTGGTTAAGGCTTCAAATATGATGTCATAGTTAGTTTCTCTAAATACATTTTGTTGTATTATGTAGTGCATTACGGTACATAGTTTACAATCGTAACATACTCACCACGAAGTTCTTCGTCAATGATTGCTTCAATTGTAGCCCAATCACCACCAGCTAACCCAGCACCAATCTTAGGTAAACCAAATGTTTTACCAGAGAATTTAGCTTTCATCAACTTCAACGCAGAACGTAAAGCTTCATAGTCTAAATCCATCTGACCACTTCGTCTTCCAGTATAGTCATATTGGCCATACAAGTTAACAACAATCGGTTTTGTAGCTTCACTATATGAAATAGTACCTAGCTTGTTAATGTCCCCTTGAACTGTCTTGCAGTCAGCAGCGTAAGCATCTGGGAATTTATGTTTGATTTGCGGGGCAATACCAGCACCCATAGTGCAAAAACAGTTGCAACAATGTGCAATTACTTCGTAATTTTCGGCATCCTTTACTAGGTCACCATCGATATATCTAATCATTTTCTTGTTTTTTAAAAGTTTCTCTTACTCGCATAATGGCTTCACCTAACCAGTTTTTTCCTTGCCATTTGCTTTTATCTTCGATGTTTCTGTGGTCAACACCCATTCCAATACCCCAAATCTTGTCGTATGGACTAGCCTCAACAATTTCTTTGTCATCAGTTTTCAATAACTCAACCTTTAGACTAGGATTTTGTGTGAATTTAGCCAAGTTACCTTGGTAAACAAATTCTCGACACACTTCATTCCATTTGTCTGTGTTAAAGTTTTTAACTGTACGACCCAAAGATTTTTGGTCAACTGGTCTAGCGGCAGCCATGATAGCATCATGACTCTCTTGGTCGTTGAATGTCAATGCTTTCATCGCCATCATGTATTGCTCACAGCAATTATATTCGATTCCAGCAATGCTGAACTTAGACGAATACCACTGACTGTAGATTCCATTCCAAAAGAATACGAATTCGTCAGTTGTTTTTTCGTTTGTATTTTTCATTTTAAATAGTTTTTTTAGTCGTGCTTCTATGAAATTCAATCAATTCCACACTTTTTATTTCTAACCCTTTGGTATATGTGAAAGTTCCAAGTCTTTCTTTTATCATATCCAAGTGTTCCTGTGTTGGTTCTTCATCAAAGAAAATCACAACACCTTGATTGGTACCACCATCGATATCGTTACCCAACGCTACTGGTCTATACGTACCATTATCATCAGCTTCATTTCCGATAACATCATCGAAAAATTCTGCAACAGTTTCATCGATTAATTCGTCACCAACTTCGCAATCACCAACGTGACCAGTTAGATGTGCACACATTTCTCTTTCAAAGTTCCCAGCGTACTGATTAGTTTCAATCAATACAGCAAATTTAGCTCTCATCCCCATTATTCTAAGTTTTTAAGTGCGTTAGCTTTATGGTTTGCACTAATTTTGTCATACAAGCCAGATACAAGACTATAAGTGTATTCAAATAATCTTCGGAATGGGTTATTTAATAACGTACCCAATAATGATAAAGGCCAGTATGAAATCCAAGCTACAATCGATGCTTTGTTATCTAAACCTTTTGGCATGATTTTACTTGCGATATCTGATATTGTTTTAACATCACTACCATAAACACTAATACCAACTAGTCTTAATCTTTCACATAAATTAATGATATCATTTGGATTTTTTAACGCACCAAACTTATCGTTTGTGGCTTTAAATTTTCGATATACTGATTTTACAAACTCATTCCATTTTAAGAATGACCATACAACCCCACATACCAAATATCCTACGATAAATAAAACGGTTACGAGTATGTTGGCGGTCATAAAGGCCCATGCAATACCACCGTAGTTCCAAATTAATAATGCGATTGCTAAGCTAAAAGCTGTTGTCGCAGTTCCTTCTGATTGTAATTCTAGTGATATAATAATCACCAACGCTGCGATAATACTAAACCATAGTATGAATGTCGCACTTGCTAATAATGTTAACATGTTTTTCTTTTTTTAAATTGTTATTTTTGCTCTTTCTCTAATTTCTTCGAATGTGTAATCAACAAGGATTTCACCACTTCTAAACACTTCAATCAATTCATCTGTTACTGAATCAAAGTCAGCATCCATTGATGTAACGGTTCTGTATGTACCATCGTCATTCTTAACCAATTTAAGTTTTCCTTGTTTAGATTTTTTGAATGATTTTGTAATGTTACCATCAGCATCCATTTCGGTTGGTGACTTAACGATATTTCTTTCTTCACCATTAACAATCGCATAACACGCTTTGGTTGCGAAGTTTTGCGTATCTCTGTTGATATCTGCTTGTAGCAATTTACCACCCATACCCAACGCTAAGTTCTCTGGAGAGATTTTCAATTCATCTAACATTGCGTAGATTTCTTTGATTGAATCCAAGTTCACACCATCACCTTGAATAACACGTACTTGTGGTGGCAATACCTTGTAACCTTTTTCATTGGTTGTGTAACCAAATTTATCGAATAAGATGTTGAAGATTTCTTTTAAGGTCATCAATACATCACCAGAATCTGGGCGTATAACCAATTGATTTCCTGGAGTCGCTGGTCTTGATAAAACTAATTCTTTCAAATCAGTTCCCCAATATTTAGAACACGCTCTGAATATGTTAAATGAATCTGATACACACGCAACCAATCCAGTAGGATAAGTTTTCAATACACGCATCATAAGTGCTAACTCACCTTCTTCACCGTTTAGGGTCATGATTGAGTGCTCTGTTGCTGGGATTGATAAACCATACACAGTTTCTGTGTTATAAAGGTCACGGATTAATTTTGATGCTACTACGGTATCTGAACCTCTAAAGTTCACCAAGTGAGCAGAACCACCAATCTTAGCTGATTGTACACTTGATACACCACGGAAACCGAAGTCATTCAATACGAAATCAACTAGAAAGTCGATAAGACCAGCATCATACGCTGTTCCTTTTACGAATGCGGCAGTAACGATTTTTCTTACTTCTCTAGAAAGTGAAGCAACGGTAATCGGATACCAAACTTGAAGCAATATTGACTCTAAG
>Ga0208916_10000018_pt1 | contig 73254 bp, 62 predicted proteins | sample DEB19_08_DNA_5_FD_184523 | JGI IMG/M metagenome (GOLD analysis project Ga0208916, IMG submission 184523) | Aqueous microbial communities from the Delaware River and Bay under freshwater to marine salinity gradient to study organic matter... | ecosystem: Environmental > Aquatic > Marine >... | reverse complement strand
GGCTCAACATCGTTTGCGGTGCGCCCAATGCGCGCGTCGGCATCAAGGTGCCTTGCGCCTTGGTCGGCGCTGAGCTGCCGCCCGGTGAGGACGGCAAGCCATTCGCCATCAAGATCGGTCAGCTGCGGGGGGTGGACAGCTACGGCATGCTGTGTTCGGCACGTGAACTCAAGATCAGCGAAGAGCATGGCGGCTTGTTAGAGTTGGCGGCAGACGCGCCGCTGGGCATGGACATCCGCGCTCACTTGTCGCTTGATGACACGCTGTTCACACTCAAGTTAACACCCAACTTGGCGCATTGTTTGAGCGTCTATGGCGTGGCGCGCGAACTGGCTGCACTCACGGGTGCGCCTTTGCAGTCGCCGGTTTTCAAGTCCCTCGCTGTGACTGACGCAACACGTTTGTCAGTGACAATCAGCGCGTCTGATTTGTGCGGTCGTTTTTCTGGCCGCGTGGTGCGCAACGTCAATACACGTGCCGCCACACCGCAGTGGATGGTTGACCGCTTGGCCCGCTGTGGCCAGCGCAGTGTCACCGCCTTGGTCGATATTTCCAATTACGTGATGTTCGAGTTGGGCCGGCCTTCGCATATTTTTGACCTCGACAAAATCCATGGCGGTTTGGATGTGCGCTGGGGCCGCGCTGACGAAACACTGAAGCTGCTCAATGGCAACACCGTCACGGTGGACGCCAAAGTCGGCGTCATTGCAGACGATGTGCAGGTCGAGTCCTTGGCCGGCATCATGGGCGGTGACGCCACGGCGGTCTCTGATGAGACTCAGAATATCTATGTTGAAGCGGCTTTTTGGTGGCCCAAAGCGATTGCTGGCCGCTCACGCCGCTACAACTTTTCGACCGATGCGGGTCATCGTTTTGAGCGCGGTGTGGACCCCGGCTTGACGGTTGAGCACATCGAGCGCATCACGCAATTGATTTTGGATATTTGCGGCACCACGGACACCGTGTGTGGGCCGATGGATGACATCCAGGCCAGCTTGCCTGTAGCCGTGCCAGTCACTCTGCGCGTGGCGCGTGCCGTCAAGGTGATCGGCATGCCGCTGACCCAAGCGCAATGTGCTGATGCGCTGACTCGCTTGGGCCTGCCCGTGGTTGAGGGCAATGGCACCTTGACTGTGACACCGCCAAGCTACCGTTTTGACTTGCAGATAGAAGAAGATTTGATCGAAGAAGTGGTTCGCATGGTGGGCTACAACCAGCTGCCGAGCACGCCGCCACTGGCTCCAATTTCAGCGCGCATCAACCCGGAAGCCCGACGCAGCCCGTTTGCTGTACGCCGTTCGCTGGCCGCGCTGGGTTACCAAGAGACCATCAACTTCAGCTTTGTGGAAGAGCGCTGGGAGCGCGAACTGGCGGGTAATCCGAACCCGATCAAGTTGCTGAATCCGATTGCCAGCCAGATGAGCGTGATGCGCTCTTCGCTGGTCGGCTCGCTGCTGCAAGTGCTGAAGTTCAATCTAGATCGCAAAGCCAGCCGGGTGCGCGTGTTTGAGTTGGGTCGCGTGTTTTTGCGCAGCCCGCAAACGCTCAACACCGACACCACCGTGGCCGGTTTTGACCAACCGATGCACGTCGCCGGTTTGGCCTATGGCGCACTGGACAGCTTGGCTTGGTCGCAGACTGACCGCAACGTCGACTTCTTTGACATCAAGGGCCATGTCGAGACATTGCTGGCACCGCTGCAAGCTGACTTTGAGCCTGCCAGTCACCCTGCGATGCACCCAGGCCGCTGCGCCAGCGTCAGCGTGCAGGGCCGGGTCATTGGCTTTGTTGGCGAGTTGCATCCGCAATGGCGTCAGGGTTACGAATTGCCGCAAGCACCGATCTTGTTTGAGCTTGAACTCGACGCTGTTTTACAGCGCCGCGTTCCGCAGTTCAGCAGCGTCAGCAAGCACCAACCGGTCGAGCGCGACTTGGCGGTCATCGTCAACGAAAGCGTCACGCATGCGGCTTTGAAGGCGGCCATTGACTCCGCCGGCATAGGCAACCTGCTGCGCTCTGCCACGCTGTTCGACGTTTATCGCCCACAACAGGCCAGCGCCAATATGCAGTTAGGTGAGAAAAGCTTGGCGGTTCGCCTCGTGCTCAGCCGTGACGACGCCACACTGACCGAAGAGCAAATCGACGTGGCCGTGAAGGCAGTGATTGATCGGCTGCAAAGCGTGCTCGGTGCTCGTTTGCGTGCCTGAAACACGGCACAATTTGTCACTCACACCAACACACGATAGCGGGCAAGGAACCATCATGGATTTTTCTGTCGACAGTCTGGAAACGCCAGCGCTGACCAAAGCCCATTTGGCGGAATTGCTGTTCGAGAAAATTGGTCTCAACAAGCGCGAGTCCAAAGACATGGTGGACGCTTTTTTTGTATTGATATCAGATGACTTGGTGGATGGCAACGACGTGAAAATTTCTGGCTTTGGCAATTTTCAAATTCGCACCAAAGCTCCGCGACCCGGCCGCAACCCCAGAACTGGCGAAGCTATTCCTATTGAAGCTCGTCGGGTCGTCACTTTTCACGCCAGCATCAAACTCAAAGAGCAAATTCAGGGCTAATACGGCACTGGCCGTTGTTCTCAAACGGTCATTTTTTGAAAAATACTTTCCAATCGTTGGGATTGGTTTGCAGTTGCTCCAGTCTTAGAGTAAATTCGTAGCTTTCCTCAACAGAGCATTGATTTCCTTGGAGAAAGATCTTCCCCTGATTCCCGCCAAACGCTACTTCACCATTGGTGAAGTCAGTGATTTGTGTGGTGTTAAACCTCACGTGCTCCGCTATTGGGAGCAAGAGTTCACCCAGCTGCGCCCGATGAAACGGCGAGGGAATCGTCGTTACTACCAGCACCATGAAGTGTTGATGATCCGGCGCATCCGTGACCTGCTGTACGACGAGGGCTTCACCATCAGCGGGGCACGCAACAAGCTGCAGGAAATCGTCCAAACTGAACGCGATAAACGCCGCAACGGCGAAGTCATGCTGGAAGGGGTTGACGATCTAAGTGACGCCGTCGACGAGCTCGATGTGTTGTCCGATGCACCCGATTCCGAGGGCGCAGAACTATTTTTTTCTGCCTCAGCGCTAGGCGACGGCATGTCGCTGCAGCGACTCGAAATCGTGCGTCGCGAACTCACCGAAATCAGGGATTTGCTCGCCGCTTGACGGTTCGTCGTGCGATTCAACCAAGCTATAATTTCAAGCTTCGGTGTGTGGCGCAGCCTGGTAGCGCACTTGCATGGGGTGCAAGGGGTCGAAGGTTCGAATCCTTTCACACCGACCATATAAATCAAGGACTTAGCGTCGAAAGGCTCTAAGTCCTTTGTTGTTTCCGGGTCTGGATTGCGATTTACCCACCCATTTATCCACCCAGAGATAAATACACCTTAATTGCGGTGCTAATTCCGTGGAGGAGATGTCCCTGCGGCAGTCCGTGTTGGTGCAAAGCCAGATTTTTTCAGAACCTTAACGGCTCGTGACGCAGAGATCAAGCGCGTAATTTGTGCGCCCCGAGCTTGCTTCGAGGTGCCGTATTGCTTTTTAGTGTCATCAACGCTGTGCCCCAAAACTGCAGAGACTGTCACGCCATCAAGACCGGACGCTTTTAAGTCAGATGCGAATTGATGGCGAAATGAATAAGCGCTGACCAGATTTGACCGGCGCTCGCCAAAAATCTTTCGCCCAAGCCTGCCAGCGGCGATAGAAACCGCATTAGCCGAAGGCGCTTCAATAGTTCGAGAACCGCCTTGTGCAAGCAACAGAGCAAGCGAGCCGTCAACGGCGATGATGCGCTCGGGTTGGCCATGCCCACGGTCTATTTTTGCGCCATGGATGGTCAGCCGTACGCCACCTTCAATGGGTTCTACCTTAATTCCTTTTGCAATTTCTTCGGGTCGCACGCCAGCGACGGCTAAGAGCAGGATCCAATCTCGGCAAGTTGACGGTGCGGCATCGACCATTTGCGTGCGCCAATCTTGCGGCAGCCCTCGCAGGCTTTTTCTTTTGCCCACCTTTGGCTTGGCATCAATGGGGCAGATACTTCCAGCCGCCAGTGCAGTAGGTCCATCTGTGTGAGTAAAAAAAAGCTTGAGCACACGCGCAGACTTCAAAGCATTGAGTTGATCATTGAGTTCGAGTGCAGTCAAAAAACGGTGTGCCGCAACAAAGATGAGTGCTGCTTTCCTCGAGTAGTAAGTTCCTTTGCTGGAAGTGAGCAGAGCATCTTCCGGTCTGTCGAAATATCGGCGAGCGGTTTTTTCGTATTGCTGCCGCGTGCGCTCACAAACCTTGCGGGTTGCCGTAAGTTCCATGATGAATTTCTTCAATGCACCGATCTGCTCGGGGCTGAGCGGCTTCACACTTCCCATCTTGACCTCCCATCACACGTCTTGATCGAGTCACCTTTGGCGGGGTGTCGATGTATCCGTTTTGGGTGTCCTATCGTTCAGTCTGCCATGCATCACAAATCTTTGCAGCGCATCTCAACAGCTGCCGGTTCGGTGATGCAGCACTTGATGTTGACGAAAAAAAGTTGAGGTTATCTTGATCTTAAGTTGCCTGAAGTCATTTCTGTGAGCTTGACTTTTTAGTCGACGAAAATTGACGGCATCTTCAATTTTTGGCTTCTTGACTTTTTCTAGTCTCCTTCACGGTTTTTAGAGTTCTTGACTGCCCATCCCTACGGTCTGGGCTCATTGTCTGTCTCGCCTTTCGGCGACAGACAATGAGTGAGATCGATGAACTCTTGATTTTTATGGAGACTTAAATGTCACTGTGGTGGCTTGTATGTGGCTTCTGGATGGCTTCTAGGTGGCCTTAATTTATGGCTTCAAAATCGATAGATGGAAACTTCACGGCTTCTGGTTGCCATTCATCAGTCGTAGCGCTTGCCGGCAGCCATCAATTCGGCCGTGCCGATAACTTCATTGAGGCCGTCAAAATCAAGCATCTGCTCTTGCCAAGGTGCCGTTGTCTGGTGCTGATGCAAGCTAGCGTAGTAGCCTTGCAGGGTGTGCGTCACGGCGCGTGCCGTACCGCCTGGAAAGATCACGATGCGAAAGCCGCGCGTTTGCAACTCGGTCGCGTTTTGCACTGGCGTCTTGCCGCCTTCGACCATGTTGGCCAGCATCGGTATGCGATGAGAAAACCGCGTGCAGGCGGCATCCATTTGTTCTGGTGTGCGTAAGGCCTCGACAAACAAGGCGTCCACGCCACATTCAAGATAGCGCTCGGCGCGTTCCAGTGCGGCGTCTAAACCCTCCGAAGCCAAAGCGTCGGTGCGCGCCAAGATCAAGGTGTCGGCGTTGGTCCGCGCATCCAGCGCAGCCTTGAGCTTGCCGACCATTTCCTGTACGGGCACCACGGTTTTACCGTCCAGATGTCCGCAACGTTTGGGAAATGTTTGGTCTTCGAGTTGGATCATGGCCGCCCCTGCGCGCTCAAATCCTTTGACGGTGCGCATCACATTGAGTGCGTTGCCAAAGCCCGTGTCAGCGTCCACGATCACAGGCAACGTGACCCGCTCGGTGATGCGTGCCAGTGTCTCGACCACTTCAGAGTAGGTGGTGAGCCCAACGTCAGACCGGCCCAGCCGGGTGTAGGCAATCGATGCACCTGATAGATACAGCGCCTCAAAACCGGCTTGCTCAGCCACCAGCGCACTCAGCGCGTCGTAGACACCGGGTGCCAACAACACCCGCTCTTCGGTCAAGCGTTGTTTGAAGGAAATTTTAGTCATCTGAAGTTCTCCAAAATGTTTGCACAAACTCGTCGCAGCGCATCAGCTGTGCCAAAGTTCCCATATCGTCCAGTGCGGTCGCATGGACTTCATGCTTGAAAGCTGCGCAGCCGTCACTCAGCACAATGGTGTTGTACTCACGCATGTGGGCATCGCGCACCGTGCTGGCAACGCCGCCGTTGGTCACGATGCCGCAAACGGCGACTGTGTCTATGCCTGCATGACGCAGCACCCAGTCGAGCTGGGTGTTGAAAAATGCCGAGTACGCCACCTTGCAAGCCGAGACGTCTATGAACGGCTGCAACTCGGCTACGCTGGCTTGACCGTCACTGCCTGGTGCAAAGTCGCCACGTCGCAAGAACGGCCGCAAGGCCAGCAGATGCGGTGAAATCATTGGCTCGCCCCGGGCATCAGGCCAGAGCGTGAACTGACTGGCCGCGACCAAGCCACCACCCGCCTTGACGGCGCGAGCCACGTTGGCCACACGAGCGGGCAGGGCGCGCGCTGCTTCGCTGACAGCACCGCCGCGCCCATACGCACCGTCGGGTTGCAAGAAGTCATTTTGCAGGTCAACAATGATCAAGGCGACGTTAGACGTCGGGCCGCTTTTCACTGTTTTCACTTTACAGGCGCCTTGCCAAACCGGATGCGCAGTTGATTCATCAGGCCGCCGCTGCGCGCCATGTCCAGCAGAAATTCAGGGATGGGCTCGCAAGCCAAACGCACGCCTTGGCTTGAGACCAAAGCCAGATCTTGGGTGTCGAGGCTGATCTGCTCACCCTCTTGCAATACGTCCGCATCAGGGCAGCTCAGGAGCAGCAAGCCGACATTAAAAGCGTTGCGAAAATACAAGCCGCTGAACGACGGCGCAACCACCGCCACCACCCCAAGCTTGACCAGCACCGCAGCCGCCTGCTCACGCGACGAACCGATGCCGAAGTTCGGTCCAGCGACGATCACATCGCCCGGCCTTACCTCGCTGGCGAATCCGGGCCGAAGCGATTCCAAACAATAAGTCGCAATCTTGTCGACGCTGTATTTCATCGCGTGCCCTGGCGCCAGCACATCGGTGTCGATATCGGCGCCTAGCTTCCAGACCCGATGTCCGTTCAAAGTTTGTGTCATGCCAGCACCTCACGTGGATCGGTGATGACACCGCGCAAGGCCGAGGCCGCAACGGTGTAAGGCGAAGCCAAATAGACCTGCGCGCTGGGCGAGCCCATGCGGCCCTTGAAGTTGCGGGCCGTGCTGGAAATCACTGTCGTGTTGTCACCCATGGTTTCGCCATAGCCTGCGCACGCACCACAGGCTGTGGGGAACAATTCAGCACCGGCATCGAGCAGCACTTGCAACACACCTTCGTCTTGCGCTTCGCGCTGGTCTTTTTGACTGGCCGGCGCCACCATCAAGCGCACACCAGCGGCCACGCGCTGGCCGCGCAACACCTCTGCAGCTGCCCGAAGGTCATCCAGCTTGGCGCCCGTGCATGCGCCAATGTAGGCGACATCAACCGGGATGCCGGTGAAGCGCCCAACCGCCTCAGCGTTGGCCGGGCTGTGAGGCGCGGCCACAAACGGCGACAGCTCACTGGCATCAAATTCGTAGCGGGTCAGCGCAGCGCCTTCATCGGTATGCCAGTCGCTCATGTCCTGCGTCGGCGCACCTGCGGCTTGCAACCAAGCTGCGGTCACTTCATCCGGCGCAATCAGGCCGACCTGCGCACCCAACTCGGCGCTCATGTTGGACAAAGTCATGCGTTCTTGCATGGACAAGGCCATCACGGCGGGACCAGAAAATTCCACCGCTTGGTATTGGCCGCCGTTCATGCCAAAGCGGCCGACCATGTGCAGCATCATGTCCTTGGCGGTTACGCCTTTCTTCAGCTTCCCACGCCAGTTCATCTGCAAGGTCTGCGGCACACGCAGCCAGATTTCACCCGTCACCACCACGCCGAGCATCTCGGTACTGCCGATGCCAAACATGTAGGCACCAAAGGCGCCACCGGTCGGTGAATGAGAGTCGCCGCCCACACAGAACATACCAGGACGGATGTGGCCATGCTGCGCCACCACCACATGGCAAATACCTTGGCTGTCATACACATGCGGTAAGTCTTGCTCACGCGCCCAGTCACGGGCGATGCGCACAATCTTGCGTGACTCGTCGTCGCGCTCTGGCACGTAGTGGTCCATCACCAGCACGACGCGCGACTTGTCCCAAATCTGCGCACCCAACTCGTCCAACATCGGCTTAAGCCGGCGTGGGCCTGACGAGTCATGAAACATCGCCAAGTCGACCTTGCAGTTCACGATGTCTCCGGGCAGCACTGACGGCAGCCCCGCTGCGCGAGCGATCAGCTTTTGCGCCAAGGTCTGCGCAAGCGGTGTAGGTTTCATCATTCAGCCACAGCCCCAGAAAACTTCACCACCTTGGCCCAACGTGGGATTTCGCTTTGAACGAATTTGCCGAACTCTTCCGGAGAATTACCAACCGCAATCGCCCCCTCCATCTCAAGCCGCTTGCGCACGTCTGGCGCAGCAACAGACTTGCGGATGGCATCGCTGACGCGCTTGACCAGTTCCGGCGTCATGCCCGCAGGGCCAAACAGGCCAAACCAAGCACTCGACTCATAGCCCGGCAACACTTCAGCGATGGCCGGCACATTAGGGAACTGGGGCAAGCGTTTGGCGCTGGTGACACCCAGTGCCTTGAGCTTTCCGGCTTTCAGCTGCGCCTGCGCGACGCCGATCGCAGAGAACATCAGCTCGACTTGGCCAGCCATCACGTCAGCAATGGCCGGTGCGGTTCCCCGGTAAGGAATATTCACGATGTTGACCCCCGACTGCATCTTGAACTGCTCGCCCGCCAAATGCAGCGAAGACCCCAGCGCACCTATGGCAAAGTTGAGCTTGCCCGGGTTCGCCTTGGCATAAGCAATCAACTCACTCACATCTTTCACGGGTAAAGAGGGATGCGCCACCAAAATAGAAGGGGAAGTGGCCACGCAGGTCAGCGGCGTGAAGTCCTTGACCGGGTCAAACGGCAGCGTTGGATAGAGCGATGCGTTGATGGCATGGCTCGTGAAACTCATCAACAAAGTGTTGCCATCCGGGGCTGATCGGGCGACCGCATCGGCCGCGATATTGCCACCGGCACCGGGCCGGTTTTCGACAAGCACAACGTTGCCCAGCAAGCGGCCGAGCTCAACTGACAAAGCACGCGCCAGCGTGTCTGTGGAGCCACCGGCTGGCGCGCCAACCAAGATACGGACTGGCTGCGCCTGCGCGCTACCCACCAAAGGAAAGGCGATGGCCGAAGCGGCCACGGCAGATTGAGCGATAAATAGTCGGCGTGTTTTCATTGAATTGTCCCTTTTGATGATTTATTAAAATTGAACTGATAAGTCTTCGCTGACCCATACCTTGGCGTCAATGTCGCCAACCCGCGACAACTGCATTTCGTACTCGTACCTGTCGGGTCGATACAAACCATGCAGCCATTGAACTGGCCGATCCTGATCGTCGTAAACCAGCCGGCGCACCGCCAGCAAAGCCGAGCCAACAGCAACCTCAAGATGCTTGGCAACCAGCACATCGGCCAGGCGGGCAGAGATGGTTTGGTGAGCGCGGCCCACCTTCACACCTGACGCTTCCATCAACACAAGAATGGGGGTCGTGGTGAGTTCATCCCGACCAAAGCGTCGACCAATTTCAGCCGGAACATAGGTCGTGATGTGAGAGATAGGGCCGTCTTGCGTTTGGCGTACACGAACTGCCTTTTGCACTGAGTCACCCGCCTTCAACTGCAGCGCATTCGCCACATTCTCTGAAGCTATGACCATGCCCACTTCGAGCACTGTGACTGAGGTTTTCAAGCTCATGCTCACCAAGTTCTCAAGCAATCCAGTGAGTGGCGCGCGTGAACCACCCACTGGTAGCACACGCGTCCCGCGTCCCGGCTCGCGTGAAATCAAACCTTCAGCAGCGAGCAGCTCAAGCGCACGACGGACAGTGACACGGGCTACCCCGAATTGCTGCATCAAGGCCAGTTCGCCGGGAAAACCGGCGGAAAACTGACCTTCAAGCAACTGCTCACGCAGCACCACGTAAATCTGGTGGTACTTGGTCATAGGCAGTGTCGCAGTCATGTGCGAATAGTACTTAAAGTTCTATTGTTCTGTCAATAGGACATTTAAGTCCAAAATGACAGATGTTTTCCTATTTCGAACGTTCAGATTTGATACGTATTACGTAGCATTTCTGTAGGTGGGCGGGAGCGAGAGTCGCCAGCATTTGATTGCTGGCGTCGACGATAAATCGGGCCAGAGTGGCAATCCACTCGTGCCAGTGCTCGATGGGCAGCTGGCTGGTGATGATCGTGGCCCGACGGGTCGCCCGGTCGTCAATGATCTCCATTAAATCCGTTCGGGTTTGGCCGTCCATACCGGCCATGCCCCAGTCATCGAGCAGCAACACATCGGTGTTTTTCAGGGCGTCGAGCCATCGGGTAAAGGTGCCGTTGGCGTGGCGGATGCGCAGCTCCTCAGCCAGCCGGGGCACCCGCTGGTAGTAAGCGCTGTGACCTTGGCGGCATGCGTGCTGTGCCAGCGCACAGGCCAGCCAAGATTTACCAACCCCTGTCGGTCCCGTGATCAGCACGGCGTGGCCGCTGCGCACCCAGGGCCCCAGCGTCAGGCTCATCACCGCCACCCGCTCAAGGCCCCGCGAGGCCCGGCAGTCCAAGTCTTCAATCAGCGCCTGCGGGTATTTGAGTTTGGCCGACTTCAGCAGCTTGGCGCAGCGCCGGTCTTGCCGGCCATGGACTTCTCGGTCCACCAGCAGCGCCAATCTTTCTTCAAAGCTCATGGCGGCGATACCGCTTTGCTGCATCTGCAGCTCCAAGGCCTGCGCCATGCTCAGCAGCTTGAGCTGGCGCAGCTGCTCCAGTGCTCTGTCGGGCTGGCCTGCAGCAAGTCCCGCCGGTTGACCAAGATGTCGCGAATGTGCGTGTACTTGGCAACGTTGCTGACATGTCGATGGTGCGAACGTTGATTGAGCCCTACACGAATGACGGCGGTGGTTCCCTGCGCGAGTTTCAAGGCAGTTGGGGAAAGCGTGGCGCAACCCTTGAAGTACTACGCCAACAACTTTTGCGACATGGTGTGCTTGTTGCAAGGCATCGACGCGACGGATTGGCGACGCGACTGTGGCCGACGCCATGCTGGACAGGATCATGCAGAGTCATCACCGGCTGAGCTTGACCGGTGAGTCACTTCGCAAACTCAAACCAAGCCAAAAGAAGGAGGAAATGAGCAGCTAAAAACACCCCAGCCCTAAAATCAAAGCGCGCAACACCCTGACCGGTCACGATCACCGGAATCTGCGGTCACGTTGGCCGGAATACGCAAATTGGGCATTCAATCAATGAATTCAGGTACAGGATGACGGTATTGCCCTAGCTGGATTTGCACTCGCGTGCGGTAGTGGCTTGGAGCATTGGATCTCGGATGCAGACGAGCTTGGTGCTGGATGCGCTTACGATGGCTGTGTGGCGCAGAAGGCCCAAAGATTCGGTTCGATGATCATCCATTCGGATCAGGGCAGCCAAGGCGGATTCAACTGGTGGTGCAAAGACAACCGCCTGAGTCCAAGCATGAGCCGCCAGGGAAATTGCTGGGATAACGCAGTGGCTGTATCGTTCTTCCGTAATTTGAAGAGTGAACAAATCAAAAAGCGGATTTACAGGACAAGAGCCGAAGCCAAGTTAGAAATCTTCGATTACATCGTGGGTTTCTACAATCGTGTTCGGCGCCACAAGCATCTCGACTAGCTCAGCCCCCACGAGTTCGAGAAGCAGCGTCAACCAGTCAAACCGCGCTTTGAAAGATGGTTAGTAAATTCTGGGAAAGCCCCCCAGTTGTGCTGCGCTCAAGCGGAACTGCATTCTAGGAAGTCAGGAATGAGATTTTCCCAACAAAACCAAATGTAAAAACTGGGGCAGTGCCCTCCAGCGGCGAGAAGTCGAGTGCAACTTAAACTGCTATTAAAGCTGTCCTGACTTTGGGGTCCACTTCAATGAACGGCAGTAGGTGTTGGATGTGCAGCGATTCATAGGTTAATCGTTTTTAATTTATCTGAGACAACTGGTTTGATTTTGCGCGATCGATAGCTCGGTCGGCGTCCTCTTGGAGGAGCAACCGTTCAGTCACAGATCGGTTCGCAGCATTATTGACGGCATCGACATAAAAAGTGTTATTGATATATCGCTCCTCTAGTGAAAGACGCGGGTCTTTCGAAGTTAGTCTTTCCAAACGTGTTGTTGCAAACGGGATAACTGCACCTTGCAGTGGATATAAATTTCCAGGCCCATAACCCTTTGCGCGTGGATTCCAACCCGTGTAGCTAGCCCGCGGCACAGCCAAAGCCATCGCTCGTATGCCTGCAACCGACATACCATCGGCGTCAGCTAAGGGGGCTAATACTATGTATTTCCCCATAACTTTTGGCGGTAAAGCGCTATGGTCAGAGTAATTCGCCATTGAGTAAAGCGCATCAAAAGGCAAACTTGGAATGTTTCCGGGAACTGCGCGTTCTGGTTCAACTAAGGTGCCGTGAGCACGCATTGGAACTCGGCTAGATGGTGGTTCAGTGTTATGGGTTATCCATTCATTGAGTGCAGTTATCAATGCGCGCATGGGCGGACCTGCGTGCATGGGGCTGACCGGCAAGGACATCATGGGGGATGAGGTTACTTTTTTTCCAGGTTCTGCAAAATGCGGTGTGCCTGCGATCATGTAGGCTCTGACATTAACAGGCAGGTCAATGTGATTTCCTATTGGGTCTGTCACCAACAAAGATGCTCTGGAAGCCCACCACTCATGCTCACTGTCTGTTTGCATGACTTTTGGGCAAGAGTTGCTGATTAAGCATTTACGAAAAAGTCCATCCTGCTTACCTGAAATGGGATCTTTCATGACCGCATAGGTAAAAGGAAATTCATCAATTTGCCAGGCAGGGTCTTGTGGATGACGCGAATTTCGACTGGGTTGTCCAAAGCGGAAATTAGTTGCCATTCGTCTAGCACCTGCAACGTGCGGCATCAGCCCATCAAAGACTTTTTGGTTATCTAGATCTTCGTTGAATCCGAGCCATAAGAAATCACGCAAAAAACGACCTGATTGTGAAACACCAAAGCCAATCGCTCTTTTTACAGTCAACTCTCCATTTGCAGACAGTGGATTGTCTGCAGATTTATTATTTCTTAAAAATGATGCGATGTCGCGAGTAGCAGCAAAGCCCAATCCATGAAGAATCGGATCTTTTCCTTGGTACGTTACTTCGTATAGGGCACCTGCATCAAATCCATTTGGACGCGATATTTCTACAGTCTGCGAATCTATGGCTTTAATCGACAGGCCCACTGGCGTTTGCCGTTCATTCGTCCAATGAGCTCGGACGGTGATTTTTAAAGAATCAGGGTCAGCAATTTCTGCGCTTAAGCGAGTCTTTACCGGATTGGTTAAATGATCAAATTGGAACTCGTTTCTGACATCACCCGTAACGCCCTTAGCGGCAGGGGCTAACAATGCCATTTGCGATGGCTCAGAAGGTATATCGGATTGCCAGCCAATCCATGCCATTGTGTAGCCTTGCCTATGCAAAAAACCGATGCCGGCATCAGTGGATTTATTAGCTTCGTTGGCTCCTGGCTGACCTGCATCATCAAACAGTTGCGGCGCCAATTTACGACCGCGATTGGGAACATCCAACAACAAAGTCTGATTGCCTTTACTCGAATCAGCAGGCTTCAAAATGACTACATCAGCAACAGCCTCAACTTTGCCGGATGAATTTCGCGACGCTTTATCTATATCCGCGATGACTGCATTTTTCGGATCGCGAGGATCTACTGCAATCGTAGCTTTTCCGGTGATCCGAACGTACGGACCAACACTTCCAAAGCTTCGGCCTTCAAATGCTGGAACACTCTGTGTCACCTCAAAACGAATGACTTCGGAGGATGCGAGAAAGCTAGCTGAAGCCGCCAATACGAATAAGGTAATTTTTTTCATTTTCATCCTTGGTGTTTGGGTCTCTGCTATTCAAAATTGAAGATGTATTTATGGGTAAGTGGGCATCACGCTTACGCACATCGACATGCTGGACTGTGTTCCGTTGCTTGCCTCTGGCGCGAAGACAGAAAAAGCATGCAGTGCTCATTAGCCGCCTCGGCAGGCTAATGAGCGAAGCCGCTTCAGTCGGCTGCTTTCGTGTAGTCGGGGCTTTGTAGCGCGTGGTATTGGTTCTGACGCCTCGCTTCGTCCATGCGCATGCCAGAACGGATGGCGGCGCGAACGGTGTTTTCCTTGCGCGTGATTTCCTCGGCAAAGCCCAAGACCTGCTCTTGTAATGCCTTTGGAATGACGACAACGCCATCCGCGTCACCTCGCAGCAAGTCGCCCGGGAAGACCGTAACGCCGCCAATTTGAACAGGTACCTGTAAGCCGGCCAGCTGAATTCGGCCCTTACCGGTGCGCATCCAACTGCCACGGCTGTAGATTGGGTAATTAATTTCGCTGCATAGTGCGACGTCGCGGTTGATACCGTCTATCACGGTGCCGGCGATCTTTCGCTGGTGCGCCATTTCAGTGAGGATGTTCCCCCAAGTGGTCATGTTGTCATGGCCGCGGTTGTCGATTACGACCACGCTGCCTGGCTCAACATCGTCAATATAGTCACCCACATGTCCTTCCTCACCATGGCAGGCAGGGCGGTACAGCACCGTGTATGCATGGCCGGCCATACGGAATTTTCGGTCGCAGGGCTGTATTTGGTAACACTGGCCAGCAATCCCAGAGCGATCTAGTGCGTCGCTCAGTGCCGCGCAGTCCAGTGCCAGAGCGCGCGCCACAAAGGCGGCAGAAGAATTTGTATTTGTCATGAATATTCTATGGATGTGAGGTGAGAGAACTAGGTGCAGTAATGCTGTATGAAGCCGTCATTCGGCGCGGATATTGGCTGTCTTTATGACGTTGGACCAGTACTGAATGTCCTTGCGCACCACTGCGTCAAGTTGGGCCGGTGGCATGTAGCGAATTTCAACACCAGCGGTTTCAGCCGACTTGCGCACAGCCGCCGACTCCATGGCGACCTTGACGGCGTCGGTTAGTTTTTGGACGGTGGCTGGGGGCGTACCCATTGGGGCAAATAGCGCCACCCAAGCCTCCAGTTCAAAGCCTGGAAAACCGGCTTCGGCGGCGGTCGGCACTTCGGGCATTAGAGCGAGTCGCTTACTCGCGGCCACGGCCAGTGGGCGCAACTTGCCAGATTGCACAAATCCGGCGAGGGACGGCGGAGTGGCCACCGTCATTTGGACATTTCCCGCCACCACGTCGAGCATGGCGGGGCCGGCTCCGCGATAAGGTATGTGAGTGATGAGCAGCCCATTTTGTTGCTTGAACAGTTCCACGCCGACGTGTGGCACCGAACCGTTACCCGATGTGGCGTAGTTCAGTTTACCGGGGTTAGCGCGTGCATAGTCGACTAATTCACGGAGGGTTTTTACGGGTACTGACGGGTGTACTGCCAGTACGTGCGGCGATACAACCAGCATGCCGATCGGAGTGAAGTCGCGCAGCGGGTCCCAGTTTAGGTTCGAATACATTGAAGGGTTGCCGACGTGGAACATCGAATAACCGACCAGCAGGCTGTAGCCGTCAGGGGCACCTTTGGCCACAAAACTGGCTGCAATGTTGCCACCGGCACCAGCCTTGTTATCGACTATCACCGGTTGGCCAAGGCTTTGTGTCATCGACGGAACCACCATGCGAGCAACCGTGTCCAGAATGCCACCGGGCGGTACGGGTACGACCAGCGTGACAGGTCGGACAGGGTACGTAGTCTGGCTCAAAGCCGAACTTGCGCAAATGGCCGTCCCTATGGCTAGAGCAGTCCATATCTTTTTCATTTTGTCTCCTGAGAAATTATTTAGTTTAGATTTCTAGGCTGAATTAACAACCTTTTGCACTATATCTGACTGGCATTCCCCCAAATCAGTAGACAAATAATGATGTCAAAAAACTGAAATGGAAGATTGCAAATGTTGCATTTCCGTCTAGTACATCGTCAAATTAAATGCCTTCTTTGAGGCAGCGAAGAAAAGACTACGGATGTCGGCTTTGTCTCGATTCCAGCCGTTGGCCACAATTTCTTAGGGCACGCAGTTCAATGCTTCGTACTTGAATCCACACCTATCAACAAGCCTCACTCGACCCCCAGCGCCTTAAACACCGCATCCACCGGGTCTGAGTAAAAGCTGGTTTGAAACTTAGCAAACAACTCACCCGGCACGGTTGCAATATCAATCACGCTGGACATGGGCAACAAGATTCGTTTGGCACCCGCATCAAAGGCCACTTGCATGCACTCCGCCAAGTTGCGCACCTGTACCACGGTGCCGCCCAAACTCATGTCACCCATCACCGCCAACTGCGACTGAACCGGCTTTGCCAACGCGGCCGAACACAAGGCAATGAAGCTGGCCAGTGTGAGTGCCTGTGGGGCACCGCTGTTTTGCAATTCGACCAGGTGTGTATGAAAGTCCCGCTCGCCTGGTTTGATGGCGGCGCTCACCCTGGATGAATTGGCTTTGAAGTAGTCAAACGCCACCCGCACTGCCTCACGTGGGGCCACGCCCGAGACGTTGGCTTTGCCGGTGCCGGGAATGGACTGAATCTCAAGTCGATAGATGCCGGGCATCTCGGCTGACCCCATGCTGATGGTGTGCAGCGTACCGGGGCTCAAGCGACCTTCGGGCACCAGTGCCCCGCTTGATTGTTCTGGCACGGTCACAAAGCGTTCTACACCGTCTTCTAGGTCGATGTAGCTGAAGTGGACGTCGTAAAACTCCATGCCGCCAATTTTCTTGAGTTGTTCCTTGATACGGCGGCGCACTTCAAGTGCGTATTCCAAGCATTTCCGTACGGTGTCCTTGGTGTATTCGCCGTTCGGGCACACCAGCTTCAACAGGCCCGACGTGGTCCGGCGTACCGCGATGGTGTCGCGTTGGTTCAGGTTGTTGCCTAGCTTGAACCACTTGTCGATGGCGTCGGCAAAACTCTGCTTGCGCATCTCGCGCAGGTATTCCGCAAGGTAATCAACAATCAAACCGTACTGATTGGTGAAAAATTCCGGCCGCATTTTTGGGATTTCCCAACCCGGCACATAAGCGTGAAAGCGGTCAAAAAACGCCGAGTCAATCATCGCCTCGGGGAACGGTGCCAGCAAGTGTGATGTCTTGACCAGCGACTCCACGCTCTGATTGATGTTGCCCACAAACACCATGGCCGCGCTGGCATTGATCGACTCCCGGCCCCGGCTGAACGAGCCCGAGGCCATGTAGTCCTTCATGATTTGCACGCCGTCGTGGTCCTTGAAGTTGATGCCGGCCACCTCGTCAAACGCCACCACATCCCACAACCCGACCAAGCCCACCTTGCGTGCGCTCATGTTGTAGAACAGGTTGGCCACCGTCGTTTGGCCGCCCGAGACCAAAATGCTGTTGGGGCTGATCTCTTTGTAAATGTGGCTCTTGCCGGTGCCGCGCGGGCCCAGCTCGCAGTAGTTGTAATTGTTTTCCACCAGCGGCACCATGCGTGCCAGCAAGTGCCACTTGGCGCGCTCTTTGAAGTGACTCGGTTCCATGCCGGTCGATCGAATCAGCACATCAATCCACTCATCATCTGTAAACGCCTTGCGCGCCTCAAACAGTGCCGCCATGTCCATGTTGGGCATCTGAATCGGTTTGAGCTCGGTCACGGAAAACGGCGAGCCCTTTTGATCTTCTTCAAAGTGGTATTTCAAAGTGACGATGCACCAGATGCCACCGACCAACAGCTTCTCGAACTGGCGCACATACGTGTCGGAAATTTCGGCGTTTTTAACCCCCAGATTGGACAGCAAGGCCTCATACACGTCGCGCTTTTCATTGAGCTTGACGGTGACTTTGTCGATCACCTTGTAGGTGCCCGCTTCACGCACCAAGGATTTAACCTTCTCCGCTTCGTCCGGGCGCACGTAGTTTTCAGTCAGGATGCGCTTGACGTTGACCAAGCCACTCTGGATGACGGCCTCGTCATTGCTTGCGCAGTACATGCCCAGCAAGTACTCCAACACGTACACCGGCACGTTGGCGCCTTCTTTGATCAGCTTGGTCAGGTCTTTGCGCACCACCTTGCCGGCAAAGTGAGTGTTGAGCAGGTTGTCTAAGCTGCTGTCGGGCAGCTGTTCTTGGCTTGTCATGGATTGCGTCATTTCAATTTTCAAAAGTCATTGCCAAAAGACAGGTCCACTTTGATGGGTAGGCGCAGCACTTCAATATTGCTCACTGCATCGTGCATAACCAAGTCATAGCGTTTGTGCGGGTCATGCGCGCCGGCCAGCACGGTCAGCATGACGGAGCGTTTGCGCTCATCGAGCAACTGGGAGGTACTGTCAAAGGTCAGGGACTGTACGTTGCTGATGGGGTTGTCTTGGTTCGCCTCATCACGCAGCGACACTACAACCGATCTGGCCAGTACCCGCTCCGACACAGCGTCAGTTTGAATGAATTCAAAGCGCTGGGTGTTGGTGACCACCTTGTTCGTTGTGCCGAGCAAGCTGACACTCACGTATTTGGTCTTGGCGCTTTCCGCCTCGCTCACACGCACTGTGATGACCGGCACCACAACCTCTTGCGGCATGGCGCTGCCATGAACAAAGCGTGCGCCACCGGCAAAGTGAAAGCGGCTGGCCCCTTTGGGCACCCAGAAGTCTAGGCTACCGTCCGGCGCTGTACCTGCTGTCACGGCCGTGTTGCCCGACCAAGCTTTCGGCGTCGCCCCCAAATCGCGGCCAATCAGGTAGCGTTTTTTGGCTTTCAATGTCCCCGCAGGTTTGTCGTCCAGCGTGGACTTGTCCGACTGCTCCAGTGCCGACTCTTGGTAGATAAACCCGTGGTCAGCGGTGACCAGCACGGTGGAGCCATTGAGCGAGTTGATGATGAAACCCAGCACACTGGAGAGTTCCTCCACAGTTTTCCTGGCCGCCTCAAAGGTCTTGGTTTCAGACGCCTGCTTGTCACCCGTCATGTCGATGCGGTCGTGATAAATGTAGATGAGCCGGTGATCGCGTACTAGCTCGCGTCCCTTGTCTTTGCCAAGGGCCAACAGGTCTTCACACCGGACAGCTATGCCGCCAAAGTTTTTGAGGTGCTCGTTGCGTTGCTCCAGTGTCGCCACGGTATGGCCATCAGCCAGCACATCCAGGTTGGTACCAACTTTGTAGGCCAGCGTCTCGTGCGGCAGCAAGGCCGCCATGCCCAGGGCCGTGTAGCTAGGCAACACGCCCAGCATGCCGTCCAGCGAAGCCTTGAAGCGGCTTTTGCCGTTGGTGTGTTGGACCAACTCGTGGGCCACTTCAAAGCGCAGCGCATCGGATATCAACACGAATACCCGTTTCACACTGCCTTCAAAAAGGGGCAGCACACGGCGCTCGTAAAACGCCTGCTGCGGAGTCACCTCAGGCAGCTTCCAATGGGACAGCAAGCCCTGCGGACTCTCAATCACTTTGGACCAAGCGGTGCTCAAATGCGGCATGAACCAGCCAGAGTAGGCACCCTCAATCGTCTCGCGCAGCCCGTGCAGCACGGCCCAGCCGGTGGGCTCCACTGCATCAGCGGCGGTGTGAAAGTGCCGGTACAACTGGTCAAAGCGGAACAGCTCATCGCGGTACTGCGTAAAGGCGGCGCCGGCATCGGTAAAACTGAAGCCTGCCGCGTGGGTCGCCTTCAAACTGAAAAAGTCAGCGGCAGCGGTCAAGGCGTCGTAACACGCAGCCAAGGCGCGGGTGCGCTCGTTGGCGCTGGCGAGCAGCGGATTGGCCCAATGCCCGTCACGGCGACGCGCCATCAGGGAGCGCACCACGTCCATGTTGGCACCTGCACCATCGACGATGCGTTTTTTGAGGTCTTGCACCACACGCAACTCGACGTCTTCAAACGTCATGCACTCCACCAGTTGTTCGGCAGACTGACTGGACAGCAAACTCACTAGGTCTAGCTCAGTGGCCACGGCATGGGCCAAAGCATCGTAGTTGCCGAACTGCGCAATGTCCGAGCGCCACCGCCCAACGAACACAGAGGCATTGGCGGCCAAGGTGCGGTCAGGCAACACAAAGTGCGCCAACTGGCGAGGCGGCTCACCTTGCAGCCCTCGGCAAAAGTCCGTCACTAGGATGCGCAACAACAGGTCACGCAAGCTAGGCTGAGCATCGGCATAGCCAAGCTGCATGTGCACCAAATCCCAGAACGACGGGGTCAAGTCATTGGCTGCAATGTCTTGCCAGACTTTAGGCTGGGCCGATAAATCAGCGATGCCGTCCACCACCATGGCACCGTACAGGCGTTGCAGAATAGCGAACAACTCCGGCTGGTCAGCACGGACTAACGCCGCCAGCATCTTGCGATCCAGGTCTTGCGCGTTGTCGCCCGGCAGCACCATGCGCTTGAGGCGGTCAACACGGTCTTTGGCGCGCAGAAACTTGGCGCGCTCTTTCAAGTGTTGTCGCAGCCCTTGAGTGGTCAGTCCCAAATCTTCCAGCAAGATGGACGTGGAGTCCGCCCTGAATGACTTGCTGCGCATGCGTACATCCAGCAGCCAATCTTTGGCGGGTTCCGGTTCTGGCTTGGCGCTGTAGATCAACCATCTCTGGTCGGGTGAACGCTCGATGTCGAGTTTTACCCGCAGGGCAGGCGTGTCGTCTAGGCGAACTAACTGTACGCCGTCGAGTTGCAAGCTATCCACGACAAAGGCGAATTCGGATTCCACGTCATGCCAGAACACGACCGTATGAGTTGAGAATATTTTGCTCAAACTGTCAAAAAGGTGCTCTTGACTCATAAGTTACTTTTTATATTTCTCACAATTATTTCTTACAAATTTAATCCACTTTTCATACCAATACCATCTTCCTTCAATTTCAGCTCCGTAACCATGTGCTAAGTTTTTTGCATCATTTATTTTCCATAGCTCTGTATGGTGATAAATTGAAAAATCCCTAAACCCTTCATCAATCATTGTTTGAACAACCCGACCAGGTAAGAATTTCTTACGTTCTGTCTCTTTGATTAGCGTGTAATCTATATTTATACTTTTGGCCAATTCAGAATCAGGCTTAATAAATTCAATTACCTGGTCTACATGACCTTTGCTACTTGCTAATTTCGGGACAAATAGAACTCGATATGAAAATTTAGGGCTATTAAATTCATCGCTGGAAAGACTCCCGTCAAAACCTTCAATAAAAGTTTGAATACTCTTCGGCAAACCATCGTGATTAGCTAGCTCATCTATTTGCTCTTCACTGATAGATGCAAACTGAAGGCTAAATGATAAATGTTTGTCGATCCCCTGGTTGTTGCCAAACATTTTTTTGATGTAGTTGTTGTAGTTAAGGCAGCAAGCCTGAAATCTTGCGCTTAATAAATTATCGATTTTGGTTGTCATTTGATGCTCAATCTCATGTCGCAGATTAATCATAAAAATCAAATTGTTGGTAGTATCTTTATCAAGCGGGGAGTCTTTAAATCGCAAGCATTTCTCAAGTTCCCAGTACTTGTGAGCTCCACGAGATGTTGTGTGAAATTTCTTCCTCCCTCCATCTGATGAGTCAAAATATCTATATTCAATTTTCTTTTCTCGATAAAAAGAATGCATCAAATATGTCCATGCTATTACCATCAAGACCACATAGATTTCAGACTTGAATGTAATGGATGGATTATTGAAAACTTGAACGGCTGCAAGCGCAGCCTCTCTTGATTTCTTTACTAATTCCTGCTTGAAAGAGCCGACTCTCCGAACTCTTTTCTCAATCATTGGGTAGTCTTAATTGGTGGGAAAAAAGGCTGTGCAGTTTACTCATCAGCTGTACCCCCTGTCACAGCCTTCACCTCAGCCAGTAAATCCCCAAACTTGCCGTAGTTCACCTTCACCCCATCATCGAGATCCAGGGTGATGCGCATGTCGGCGTAGTGGCGGAGTTGTTCGTCGTAGGCGAGTAGCTCTACGTGCTTCTTCTTGAGCTTTTCCACTTCCTTGGCCAGCTTGTTGCGGGCGGGTGTGCTGCTGGCTGCGAGCGCGTCTTTTTGCAGCATGTCGATGCGGCTTTGGATTTTGCCGGTGAGGGGCACGACGTATTCGGCGCGCAGGCGGGCGAGTGTGCCCTCGTGGTAGCGGTGCAGATAGACCAGCGCCTGAAAAGCGCCTTGTTTGCCGCTGCTGAAGAGCCAGTAGATCGGGCGCTTTTTGTAGGTTTGCAGGTGGTCTTTGAAGAACTTGTCGGCGATGTAGCGGCGGATGGTTTCGTCTGGGGTCTCAGACGCTTTGGTGCCCAGGCTCTCGGCCAACCAGGCCATGTTTTCTTCCAGGGTGTCTGGTCCCCAGACGGCGCGCAGGAATTCGCGGATGCGGCTGGGTGCGTCGTCGGCAAACCAGAGCTCATCGGTGATGGGGACGATGCCGTCACCATCTGCGGGGAAGGTGGTGTAACGGCCAGGCTCGAAGCCGACGTTGCCCGCGTGGGCGTAGATCAGACCGGGCTCGTCGAGGCTGTAGCGGCCCATCATGCACCCGATGGCGTAGGAGATCAGGCGCTGGCTGTCTTTTTCGCGATCGGCGCGGGCCAGGGTGATTTGGGTTTCTGGGACTTCGGGGGAGAGTTCGTCTTCAAGCCCATAGGCCTTAATGAATAAACGGTTGTTTCGTTCTTCACTGCGTTTGGTCTTGCTCACCGCCTCATCGCAGCAGTTTTTCCAGTTAACCCAAGATACTGAAAGATTTTCCTCTTTACTATAGTTGAGTAACGGGAAAGCAGAGAAATTCCAAGAAGTCTCGGCTGAGTCCCAGTCGCTCTTGGAGACGTTCGTCAATTCTTCAACTATCTTGAACGACTCGTCAACACGTTTGAGGGGCAAGGTGGCAATTACACCTTGATTAAGGTTTACTGTCTGTGAAATGCAATTCAATAAATAGTCAGCGACTTTTGAGTTTAAAAATCCCAAGTCAATAAATAAATTCTGCCTCTCGTCATTGAATGATTTTGAACCGCCATTGCTAAATATATGACCGACATCGGTATATCTAACCGAAATTGCTCCAGAAGAAATTGCAGACCAAGTAATTCCCTCCTTGAAATATTTGTCTCTATTTATAACTCGACCGTTTGAGCCAACCTTTGCACCCGGTGTACTGTCAATATATTCACATACTTCTTGACCATTATTTTTAAAATTTATTAGAAACTCATTGTTCCCAAACCATTTTCTAAATTCACCGCCTTTATCATATGGAAACCACTTTTTTTGGCTTGCTTGCGCGTCCAACTCAGAGGTGGCATCTAGCTTGGTATCGAGAAAGGAAACTTCATGCCACGCTCTAACAAACAACCCATTATTTGTTGATGCCATTCCTTGTCGTGGCTTGGCTAAACTCTCAAATGACGGAAATCGTGAAAAAACACTTCTTGCGCTCTCTGATATCCAGAAAACAATTGGTCCGCCAGGTATTTGGTTGAAATCATCAGGCTTTGCAGTTTTGAGTCGTTCGTTCTGAACGGGGAAATTTTTGGGAATACCTTCATCATTGGTGTCACTGTTTTCGCAATAGGAGAAGCTGCCTTGATATTGCCCAACGTGCCGGTTCCAGATCACCGTCGCTGCGGTGCCAAAAGCGATGCCCATCACGCCATTGCCCATGTGAACCATGCATGACAACGTATGCTCCTTCAGTAAATTTTCGCGCATCCTCTCAAAGGAGGAAAGAAACATCCAACTCTGCATCGTCACCATGCTATTTAAGCCGCTGGGTTTGCACCACTCAAAGCCACGCTCCATAAACATGGCAAACAAATCCGACTTGCTGTCCGGGAAAGTGACTTTTGCGAATTCCTTGAGCGCAGGATTCATACCCTTGCCCCCCATATACGGAGGATTGGCCACCACCGCATCAAACTGCATCGCCAGCATGTGCGCCTGCTGCACCAGTGGCAGCAAGTCATCCGCAGCCGCAGTGGCATACATATCCCCACTCTGCTTGACCAAACCCAGTACCTCCGGCAACACCGTCAGATGTGTCTTGAGCGCATAGGGAATCTGGATCAGTGAGCCAAAGGTTTTGGCGTGCTCAAAGGTGTCCACCAGCGCGGTGATGGTGGCGCGCTGCACCTTGAACGGGGCCAGGTGGGTGGCTAGTTCGTCCACGCTCAGGCCATTGCTTGTCTGCAAGCTCAGCACATTGAGCTTGGGTGGTTGCAGGTTGCCAGCATCATCCGTGGCGGTGAACAGGCGGCGGTCGTCGGCGCGGGCTTTCATCAGCAGGGCAAAACCGGCCATTTGGGCAGCGCGGTCGTCAATGTCCAGGCCGAACAGGTTCTTTTCCAGAATCAGGCGCGGGATGGCTCTGGGCTGGTAGCCGCGCTCCAGATAGATGGCTTTGAGCACGTCGTAGGCCACCACCAGAATGTGGCCGCTGCCACAGGCCGGGTCCAGCACATTGATGGATTCAGGGTTGAGGGTGTCGCCGTCTTCGCGCACACGGGTCTGGATGAGGACATCGAGTTGGGCTTGCACCTCGGGCGTTTGCTCGGCGGGGGTGATGTAGTACGGCCACTCTTTGGCTAAGGTGCTTTGCGGGTTGGCCATGAGCCACAGGCGGCCCACGCTGTTTTGCACCAAGTATTGGACGATCCAATTGGGCGTGAAGAGCTGGGTGGCGGCGGGGATGTCTTCGCTTTTGACGACCTTGCCAATGACCTGGTCCTTCTTCTCACTGATATAGAACTGGTACAGCCAGCCGATGATTTCGACTTCGGCCCAGTCGTCTTCGGGGATTTCTTCCACCAGCTTGGCAATGACGGAGTCGCTGCGTAGCAGGTTGTCGGGCAGCAGCAGCTCGGAGTCGTCGTCAATGCGCTCAAACAAAAAGGGCATGGCGTTGCTGAGGGCGTTGCATTGCGCGACGAGCAGCATGCGGTACAGCTCGCCGTCGCGGTTGCCGGCGAGCTTGAGTTCTGTGACTTTGGCTGCGTTCAGACCGGCCAGAGCGCTCGCGGAACTGGGGACGGCCAGGGCGGTGGCGTGGGTGAGGATGTCTGGCAGGCCCCCTGCGGTACTGGACAGCGCCCGATGGCCATGGCCCAAATAGTCATGCAGCTCCATGTAGCGCAGCGCAGCAAAGCGGTTGAACCAGGTGTAGGCCACGGCATCCATGGTGTTGTCAAAGCCGTATTTGCGGATGCGCGCGATCAGCTTGTCGCGCTGGCCGTTGACGTTGGCGGGCCAGGCTTGGCCAGCGATGACGGTGACATCGCCTTGGGTTTGAGCGGGGGCCACTTCTAGCGAGCCTGCCTTGTTAGACAGACCCAGTTGGTTTGCGCGGGCTGAGACGGCGGCGATGAAGTCCTTGCGGGCTTGAGGTGCGTAGGACTTGAGCTTGGCTTTGTTCATCGTCTTCTTTATTGGATGCGGGCAATCTGCCCTGCACGCACCGCCGCCATAAGCTCAGTTTTGAGTTTGGCGATGTAGGCTTCTACATCGGCCTCGGTCTCTAAGTAACTCTTGCTGGACAGTTCTGCTGCGCGGATGACCTTGGTTGTTTTGGTTGGCGCCCGGGGCACGTTGAGCGGGCCGGTTTGCAGAGGTTTTGTGGTGTCCGCAGGATCGGCCACATGCGCTGGTTTGACGGCTGCAGCGGCTTCAATCAAGGTCATGGCGTCGTCCATGGCGTCGCCGCTTTGACCTTGTAGGTACAAGATTTGGGCAATGCTGGTTTGGCTGGCCAGACGGGTTTTCAGGTCTTGCAGCTTGCGCAAGGCCGTATTGCTGGTGTCGGCACTGGCTGCTACGGCGGTGAGCTTGGTTTGAACTTCCGCAATCTTTTCATCGATGGAGAGCAGCGCTCGCTCGCGTTTTTCTTGGGTGAGTTGATCGTTGACCGTCGAGACTGTGGCCAACAATGGCTCAATGCGGTTCACCATGCCGTAGGGCTTGGTCTTGTCGCGGATCTGGGTGAGCTCGGTCAGTGCGGTCGCTGCTTGTGGCACCTTGTCGAGGGCTTCGCGGTTGTCGGTAAAGGCCCTTAGCCCGTCCAGCAGCTTGCGCCAGGCTGTGATTTGTGACTTGTAGAAAGTAACGAGGTCGTGGATGTCTTCGGCCGCGTCCAGCCAATCGTCTTTGGCGGCCAGCAAGGCTTCGATGAAAGCAAAGCTGTCGCGGATGCCGAGTTGTTGGTTGATGTGGGTGAGTGCCGCGTCGATGTCGGCTTTGCCGGGGTGGTGCGGCGTGGCGGCGGTATGCGCGTAGCTTTTGAGCTCGGCCTGCCATTCGGTCAAGCGGGTTCGAAAGTCAGCAACTAGGCTGTCTTCTTCGTCACGGCCCATCATCTGAAACAGATCTTTGTAGAGCTCGCGGGAGCGCTTGAGGGTGGTGGCATCGGCCGTTTTGCGCTTCAGGATGGCGACCTGTTTGAAGCGGGCGGACTTTGTCAGCGGGTCGGCGGCCGATACCGGGTCGAGATCAGAGCTATCCATCACGAGTTTGATTTCACCGGCCATGAACAGGCGGGCAATGATCAGCACGATCTCCCACTCTGGCTTCCAACCCCAGGGGATGCCTGAAAAGCGATCCACCACGTCGGAAAGCAGCACCCGGTTCTGGCTGGCGGCCAAGTGCAAGTAGTCGCGCATTTCCTTGATTGCCAACACGTTACCTGCGTCGCCGTTGAGCGCCAGCGCATGCTGAGCGAGGTTGTCGCTGGCGAGTACTGCTTTGATCTCGGCTTGCGGGTCGGCTTGGCGCACCTTCAGGTACGGCAGCTTGCTGTAGGTATTGGTGATGAGGTAATTGAGCAGCTCATCAAGCACCTTGTCTGGACCGGCGGCTTTGAACTGTACGGACTGACCCATGGCGAAGAAGTCGCCAGTGGCAATGAGCTCAGAGAGCTGATGCACCAAACGCTGGCGGCGCTCGCGGTTTTCATCTTTGCGGTCAGCGAGGATCCGTTTGAGGGACGGGGTGGCTTGGTCCGCTTTCGGGCTGACGATGTATTTCTCGATTTGCAAATACAGCGCCAGCTCGATGTCGAGACGCTCACCTTCACGCAGGCGCACCAGGGCGCGACCATGGCCTTCGCCGCTGCGCAAGATGCATCTGGCAGATTGCAGCCGTTCGTAGTCGTCACCCAGTGGCGTCAGAACCTCAAAGCTCAGGGCATGGCTGGCCTGCCGCCAGGGGGCACCATCGAGCAGGCGATTGAATTCGTAGTCAGCTTTGGTGTCGCGGTGTCTCACCTTGGTCTGGCCACCGAGGATCTCATCAAAAATGAGTTCGGCCAAGACCCGGGATTTTTCAGCGGCTGAAACATCAACGTGGCCGATTTCACGGGCGACATCCCGCTCTTCATTGGTCAGGAAAAACCACAATTCTCCGTTGCGGCTGACCAGGCGCTGCTGCTCCAGGCGGGCCAGGCTTTCTTGAATTTTTCGTTTGAGGGCAAGCTTGTCCGCGTCAATCTGGTCAATACACAGGGTGGCCAAGTTGTCGATGGTGGGCTTGACGATGTCAGGGATGTAGCGAATGAGGAACATCGCTTTGAGCAGCTGGTTGTCATAAGTCTGCAATCCGGGGTTTTCTGGCGCCTGGTCAATGGAGCGCTTGGCGGCACCGTCGATAAAACTCTCGATGGAGGAATAAAAATCGTACAGAGGCACCAGCACATCCGTGCTGTTCTTGGCATTGCTGACGGCGGCCGCCTGAAACGCATCCAGCAAGGAGCGCTCACCTTGAGACAGGTGCTTGCCGGTGGCGCCGACTTTGCGGATGGACTCAAATATCTTTTGCAGCAGCGTGAACTGGTAAGGCGCAAATGGATAGCAGGCGACGAATTCGGCGGCATCTTTGTAGCTGCGCAAACTAACAGCATTGCCCACAAAGCTCAGCTGGTTGTTGATGACATCGCTCTTGCTGGCGAACGTGTCGCGCAGCAACACATGGGCGTCTTCGGTCTTGGACAGCAGACGTTCGCTGATGACCTCATCAGTGTTGCTGCTGGCGAGTGACAGGCGGGTGTGAAACCGGCCTTGAATTTTGGAAAAATCCTGACCGTGGGTCAGATTGGCTTCGCCAATGGCGGCATCTATGTCGGCCTGACTGGTAACGATGACCCAAGCGCGTCCCTTGCACTGGGTGCCGAGTTGCTCGATGATGGTTTGCAGGCTGAGCATGAGCCGAGAGCTGGCACCAATGAACTGGCCAACCTCGTCCACTAAGAAAATTACTTTGTGGTTGGCTGGGCGGGTGGCAAGGTAGTCTTTGACGACTTTGGCAAAGCCTTCAATGTTGATGCGGTAGTCGTCGCGGGCGTTGTCAAACCATTTGCCTGCCGAGTCTGGTGTCATCTTGAGTGCTGTGGCTAACGCTGCGACAACGTCGTCGCGCAGGAAGTCAACAGCGTCGCGCTCTTTCTCCCAAGTGTTGCCGTTCGAGGCGGCGAAAGCAGCTTTGAAAGTATCGAACGAACCGTTGGCCACAAGGTGGCGTTCCATGTCGGCGATGTGCGGCACGTCACCGGAGTAGCCTAGCTTTTCATTGAAGACGCGCAAGAACACCTGCAAGATGGCATCACGGTCGGTCTTGCTGTCGGCTTTTGCGTCGATGTTGAACAGAATGACATCGGCGGTGCCTTGCACTGCGCGCTGGATGTCGGCCAGCAACATGGCGTCTTTGATTTTGTGGTGATCAAAGAACTGTGCGGCCTTGCGTTTGTCACCGGTTGCAGGGTTCTGCGCTTCGATGTTCTCCAGCAAGTAGGACAGGATTTTGATGAAGTGCGATTTACCCGAGCCGAAAAAGCCAGAGACCCAAACACCCATGCGGTCGGTGATGGCCGCGTCGTTGGGGCGGTCGATGGCGGCCAAGTAGGCATCAAAGAACTTGCGTAGGTACTCGCTAATCTGCTTGGTGACGACGTACTCCTCCAGTTCTTGCCAGACACTCGCAGCGTCCATCTGGTCGGCTTTGATAACGCCATTGATGGGGCGATCGATGGGTTTGATGAAAAGCTCTTTGATGTTCATTTTTTATTTGCTCATGACGTTTCTCGAATGCTGCTGGTGCGCGCGATACGTCGCTTCGTTAGGTGTTTTCGGGCACCAAGCGGAAGGCGCGGTAATAGTGGTCTTCGGTCAGGGTGTTGAACAGCCGCAGCGAGTGGCCGTCGTAGCGGCCTGGAAAGAAGAGCAGCAACGGCGTGTTGCCCATGATTGGGTGCAACGCGGAGAGCAGGGTGTGGGTGCGCAGCATGGGGTACACCGCACCGACGCCAGTCAAAATCAACAGATCAAGATCGGCGATGTCATGCTGTTCGGCGATTTTTTGCGCAATCTTGTCTTCCTTTAAGACCGAACGCAGTGCCGCCAGCGTGCTGTCGTCGCCTTTGGTGAGTTGCATGTCCATGGCCTTGTCGAGCAGCTTTCGCTCTTCCAGCAAGGAGGTGACCAATTGCAGTAAGTCGATGGTGTCCGCGCGCAGCGGGGGCACTTGTTTTTTCAATGCTGGCAGCACTGTGCCGAAGAGAAAGCTGCGCATGTCGAGCTCTCTTTCGGGTGGATAGTCGAATATCCAAAATCCAATTTCGTTGCCCAGTCCCTTGCTGTCTAGAAAGTCGCGCGAGGTCAGGCGCGGCAGGATCTGGTTTAGGCGCTCTTCAAAGCTCAGTTTCATTTCACACGCTCCAAGCAGTCGAGTGCATAAGATTCATCGTGGGTGCGCAAGTAACGCCGCACATCAGGGTGCAGCGCGTGCGGCGTCAACTTCAGGGAGCGCGAGTTATCCAAATATTTAGCTTCGACAAGGATGCGCACGATCACCTGAAACAGCTTGGCTTTCGTGGTGGCGGACCAGTCCGTCACGGTCAAGTCACGGTGCGCGCATTCGGCTAAAAAATCGGGCCAGTCGTTAGGGCCGATGGCTGGCTCTAGGCGGCGCTGGCGGTCTGCATAAACGCGCAGCATGAAGTCGCCCAGCAACTGGCTGTGCTTCACGGCGGCCGCGAGCAATAACTCGATGAGCACTTCACTTTCGCGCTCAGACATCATTTGCCAGGCCTTGGCGTCAAGCGTGGTGAGGCGGCGCTGCAAAAGTCGGGACTGCCTTCGGGCAGTCGCAGGCGTCTTCTTTTGCAGGATGTTTTCGACTTCGATGGCGTGCTGCCAGGCGGCCGGATCGGGGCTGGTCAGAAGCAAGGTGGCGATGCGCCTGCTTTCGACCGGCAAGAGTGAGCCAGCCGATATTTCTGCGTTGTAGCGCGTCATAGGTGCACCGCCATGCTACAACTTAAGTGACACCACAACATCATTCGGCTCGCTAGCCTAGGTGTAGAGGAACAAGGTTTTGTTAAAGAACCAATTCGTTTTGACCATGTTCTGAAGAACAAAGTAGGAACTTTGCTTGGAGCAGGGTACTGCGCTTTGCCTTTTAATCCGCTATCCGCCGTGGAACTTGATGATGTGCGTATAAGTACTACAGACGTTGATAAATGGATTCTTTTAATTATTTTTGTAGTCACGAGTCTGACTGTAACTCTTGTGACAATAAATTAAAACTCCTAATTCATTCTGGGGAAGTTTGTGTCTGCTGAAAGCCGCACGAAGCTAGTGCAAATAGCTCACGCGCAACAGTCATAGCGCCGCGTGCCTTTTTTCAGGCCATCAAAGATTCAAAGGTCAAGGTGATCGACCGGCAGTCATGTGCTGGATCGTTAGTCAACACCGTGGACCTGCTGCATATCGAGTCCAGTGCTTATTACTTGCTCGATCGCACTTATCTGACTTTCAGCGGTTGTTTGTGATTCACCAAGCCAACGCCTTTTTTGTCAGCTAGGCTAAGCGCAAATCGTTGTCTTACCAAAGCTGATGAAAATTTCGGCCGCTGAATCAAGGCCGCATGCTGCTTCAGTCCTGCGGTTCGCCTTGGTCACCTTTCACAACTCAAGTACGGCCTGCCCGACGTCGTTTCAGGTAGTCAATCTGCATCAATTAATTAGTTTGTCTATCAAACCACTGCAAGGGTTTCCCTCATCCTTTCAAAACTTTAAATGCTTTCTAATAAATTCACATCTTGATAGAGCATTGCAGAAGTGCCCACCGAGGTGAAAAACCAAGCATTAATGGAGACAACATGAAATTTTGTTCTACAAAACTTATAAACAGCTCGGCTCTGTTTATCGGTCTGGCGATCATGAGTGGGGCAGTGTCTGCGCAGACCGTCAAAATCGGTTGGCTTTCGTCGCTGACAGGGCCTTTGTCATCGGCGGCTGTTGCTGAAAATCAGGGTGTGCAGCTGGCTGTTGAAGAAATTAACAAGGCTGGGGGCATCTTGGGAAAGCAGATTCAACTGCTGACACGTGACACTGGGGGCGATCCGACTAAGGCAGTCAACTTCGCGCAACAACTTGCGTTTAAGGATAGGGTTGAATTTGTGATTGGACCCGTCAACTCAGGTGAGGGCCTCGCAACGACGCCGATCCTAGCTCGTGCGGGTGTGCCGAACATCATCATTGGCTCAGTTGATGAGCTAACCGATGCAACTAAATACCCTCGCGCTTTCCGTGCCATTAATACGAATGTGCAATGGATATCCACCGCCAATAACTACGCACTGAACACGCTCAAAAAATCAAAGGTAGCAATCATTGGTGACACCTCCGGTTACGGCACATCAAGCGCAAAGACTGCGGAGGAGTTGCTCGCTAAAGCTGGTATCAAGCCGGTTTACTCCGTTCTCGTCGACCCGAATAAAACCGACCTCACAGACGAGATGACAAAGGCTCGTGCTGCTGGAGCCGATGTAGTGATGCCATGGACTGCTGCAACTGGTTTGTTGGCTCGCATTCTCAATGCAAGAGGCGGAATGGGATGGAATATTCCTGTTGTCGGTCATCCTGCGATCATGGCGCCTCAAATCAAAAAATTGCTTAACCAGCCGCAGTACTGGGAAAACACATACGCCGCTGGCTACGTCAGCACATCGTATGGTGCCGATGGAAAACTGCCCGAGCGCACCCAAGCTCTGGTTGACAAGGTCCGCCCTAGTTACGGTGGTGCTGAGATCGATGTGATGTTCTGGTGGGTTGCCCTTGGGTACGACACCGTCAAAATTATTGAGTACGCCGCTAAGACTGCCGGTTCAACTGACCCTGCGGCAATTCAGAAGGTGCTGGAAAACACCAATAAATTTGAGGGCGTATACGCCACGTACAGCTGGAGTCCAACCAAGCGAAATGGATTCCCTGACAGCAATATGGCGGTCAATACGGCTAACACGTTCAAGGATGGCAGCTTCAAGTTCGCCCCACGTTAATCCATTTCCAAATCGGAAGCCCCCAATGCTGACAGTTTTGATATCTGGCCTTGCCATCGGTATGTTGTACGCATCCGCTGCGTTGGTCTACAACGTCATGTATTCAACTTCAAAAGTGCTATCGGTAACCTCTGGCCATCTAGCCATGCTGGGCGGCGTCTTTGGTGCATGGTTTGTCAACACGTTGCAGTTGCCTTGGGGGCTGGGCTTGCTGGGAGGCATTGCTGTCGGTGCACTCTTTGGCTGGCTCACTGAGGTGCTGGCCATACGGCGAGTGCTTAACCGCGGCGAGGACCATTTGTGGTTGCTAAGTACGCTTGCGTTGGCAACCATGGTCCAGCAAGGCGTTGCGCTTTGGTGGGGTACTGAGCCGAGGCCGTTTCCTCGACTGTTTGAGCAGAACTTCAGCAGCGGTGTCCTAGACCAGAAGTTCTGGTTGCCGATCGGTATGACCGTCCTCATGGCAATAGGGCTAGAGCTCTTTTACCGTCGGACAATGTACGGCAAGTTATTCATGGCGATGTCTGAAGACGCTTTCGCCGCACGTGCTCGTGGCGTCCCAACCGATCGCATTCGCGTGATGTCTTATGTGCTTGCCGGTGGGCTCGGCGGGCTGGCCGGCTTTGCGGCCGGACAGCTGACATTTGCCTATTTCGCACTTGGCTTGACTTTGACGTTGAACGGCTTTATTGCCCTTGCCGTGGGTGGGCTCGGAAGCAATCTAGGTGCATTGATCGGTGGGACAGCACTAGGCCTGTTGAGTGCCTTTGCAAGTTATTGGTTTGGCGGCGAATACCAGCAAACGTTTGCAGTTGGTTTGCTCATGGTGGTTCTGCTGGTCAAGCCCGCAGGCCTGTATGGCTCACTGAAAGTAAGGCAGGTATGAACAATTTATCCTTTTTATCCGATCGTAAGTCACTGGCGTTGGCCCTGGGTTTGCTCATGATGGTGACTGTGCCCTGGTGGGCCGGAAATCAATATCAATTGCACATGGCCGCGCTAATCTGTGTTTACTGGATACTGATTTCCGGACTGAATTTGGTGATTGGCTATACCGGCCAATTGTCCATTGGGCATGTCGGCTTGCTGTCCATTGGGGCTTATGCGTTTGCAATCTTGGCTGGCAAGATGGGTTGGCATCCGGCGCTGGCACTGGTTGTTGCTGGAGCCCTTGGAGGCGCCTGCGGTCTTGCGCTTGGCTTGCCTTCGCTGAGATTGCCAGGCTTTTATTTCGCAATGACGACGATGGCGTTTGCCCTTATCGTCAATGAGTTGGTTCTGGCGGAGGTTGATCTGACTGGTGGGGGCATCGGCCTACCCGGACCTGCTTTCCCAGCACCTCTGGACAGCCCTGTAGGTTTTTATTACTTGGCCGCCACTCTCGCCTTGCTTGTCACTTGGTTGAGTTGGAATATTGTGCGTCGCATATGGGGGCTCGGTTTGATGGCGATCCGCGATAACCCGGTGGCTGCCCAGGCGGTGGGTGTTCCGCTGTTTCGTGTCAAATTAATGGTGTTTGTTTTTAGCGGCATTACCGCGGGTGTGGCAGGGGCAATGTTCGCCAGTTTGCAGAGCTACATCACACCGGACACCTTTATTTTTGAACTGAGCCTGTTCTTTTTCGTTTGCATTGTGATCGGTGGACGCGGCAGCATTGTCGGCCCCTTCATTGGTACGGTCGTCTTAACCATGATGCCCGAATTGGTTGCTCCCCTAGCCAAGCTCGGTCATTTCTTTTACGGCCTGCTGCTGCTGCTGGTTGTGCTGGTTGTGCCTGAGGGACTGGGTCGGGTATTCGAGTTGCTGCACGAACGTTTCTGGCCTCGACCAGTTCATAACGACGCAATCACGCCCGACTTGAAGCGACTGGCTCGCGCGATCAAGGATCAGGCATGAATCAGTCCCTGATTTTGCCCGTTGTATCGGGAATCTCGAATCCGCTGTGCAGCACAGAGTCTGTGCTGGCAGAAAGAAAATCTTCATTAGAAGCTGTCAATATCAGTAAAGATTTTGATGGTGTCAGCGCACTATCGGATGTCTCACTTTCACTTCAGCCCGGTCAGGTTCATGGACTGATAGGCCCGAATGGCAGCGGGAAAACCACGTTACTAAACTTGCTGTCGGGCTATTACCAGCCAACAACTGGATCGATCCTTCATGGCGGCCTTGAGTTGGCGCTAAGCAGCGTGCAACGCCGCGCCGAGATCGGCGTTGCACGAACATTTCAAAAGCCTCGGTTGTTGCCAACACTCACGGTTTTGGAAAATGCAATGCTCGGTGCTTGGTCACACAAGCAGTCGGGTTTTCTAGCCACTGCGTTTGCTTTTCCACAGGTCGCTCGCGAAGACAAGCAGCTGCGAGAGCAGGCCACGGAACTACTCCACGGTATGGGCTTGGGCTACGCGATTGGTCGCCCCGCTAATTTGTTGGGTCATGCCGAGCAGCGCTTTCTGGAGATCACGCGCGGGCTCTTGATGAAGCCGCGTTTTATCTTGCTCGATGAGCCAGCCGGGGGCCTGACAGAGCATGAGATCGAGCATTTAGGGTCTGTGATCCGTACTCTGCGCGATGCGGGTATTGGCATCCTATTGGTTGAGCACCACACGGATTTCGTGTTTCGAATTTGCGACCGTGTCACCACATTGAACGTCGGCAAGATGATCAAGCGGGGCACTCCAGATGAGACGCGGTTTGATCCTGAAGTCATACGTGTTTACCTTGGAGCCTGAGTGATGAGCACCCTTTTTATATCAGAGCAACGCCCGCCCCAAGTCTTGTTAGAAGTTCGCGACTTGCACGTTGCCTATGGCAAGGCCGAGGTCCTGCATGGCATTTCAATGGATGTGCGCGTTGGAGAATTTGTCGTCATTCTGGGTCGTAATGGCGCGGGTAAAAGCACACTGATGCACGCCATATCTGGACTGGTCGCGAAGCGTTCTGGAAGCGTAACGTTCGACGGACAAGACCTAACCGACCTGATGCCGCGAGAAATTGTCAAGGCGGGTGTCGTCCAAGTCCTTGAGGGGCATCGGGTATTTCAAACTTTGTCGGTGGAAGATAACTTGCTGATCGGCACCTACGCGAAAGCGCCTGGTGGCGACCGCCGCAAGCTTGAGCGAATCTATGCGCTGTTCCCTGAGCTGGCCGAACGTCGCTATCAGTTGGCTTCGCGGCTGTCGGGGGGACAACAGCAGATTCTTGCAGTTGGGCAGGGCGTGATTGGCGATCCGCGCCTACTCATTCTCGATGAGCCTTCCGGAGGTTTAGCCCCTATCGTTATTGATCGAATTTTATCGGTCGCCACCGAACTGTGCCGCAGCGGTTTGGCCATCTTGCTGGTCGAGCAACTGGTCGAAAAAGCTTTACGCCATGCAGACTACGGCTACGTGGTCGAGATCGGAAAAATAGCGGTATCCGCTTCTGCCAGCGACTTGCGAGAGGGGGATTTATTGCAGCGGGTCTATCTCGGTGGCGCTGAATCCCATCAATCAACATTGCAAAAGGATACTGCTTGATGCCAACGCAAACTCGCTGGAAGAATAAGCCGCAGGGCTCAAACTGGGGTGACTTTGGTCCTAACGATCAATGCGGACGACTCAATCTGCTGACGCCCGAGAAGGTCAAGCAAGGCATTGCCGAAGTGACCGAGGGGTTGACCTTTTGCCTTAGTCTCCCGCTGGACTTACCGGGTGGGAATGTGCTCAACCCTCGTCGCTATCCACCAGTGCTGCGGCCGACGCTACGCAATGGCCGGCCAAACATGAACTACCGCCTGTTCACAGACGACATTTTGCAAACTGATGTTGTCAGTGACGACCTTGTCATATTGCACCTCCAGTACTCGACCCAGTGGGACAGTCTCGCCCACGTCGGTCAGTTGTTCGATGCGAACGGTGACGGCATACCTACACCGGTTTACTACAACGGTTTTCGTGCCGGAATCGATGTTGTGGGTCCCGCAGATCCCTCCGATGCTGGTGTGCCTCTGCCGGGTGCCACGCAGTCTACGTCCAAGGCACACGCCCTAGGCATAGAAAATATGGCGGAGCGCTGCGTTCAGGGCCGTGGCGTGATGATTGACTTGCACGCCCACTTAGGTGGCGGTCGTGAGCTTGTCGGCTATGACAGTCTGATGAGAGTGCTCGACGCCGACAAGATAGAGATAGAAGCAGGGGATATGGTTTGTATTCACACCGGCTTTGCACAAGCCCTGAGTCTGATGAACGGCCAGCCTGACCCTGTGCTGCTGGAGCAAACTAGCGCAGTGCTCAATGGTCGAGACAACAAGCTCCTGCAATGGATCACTGACAGTGGCCTAGCGGTGCTGATCGCAGATAACTATGCCGTCGAAGCACATCCAGCAATGCGCAGTATGGGATGCTGTTCGACATTGCCGCTGCATGAGCATTGTTTGTTCAAGCTAGGGATCCACCTTGGCGAGTTGTGGCAGTTGTCACCACTTGCACACTGGTTGCGTCAGCACGGCCGTAGTCGCTTTTTGTTGACAGCGCCACCGTTGCGGTTGCCAGGTGCCGTGGGCTCGCCAGCTACGCCAGTAGCAACCGTTTGATGTCTTTGTGATGCATCAAATTTCAGACACCAATTCAGCGCAAAAAGTTTGCCGTATCTTGCGCGTGCTTTCGACTCCCAATCCTCTGCGTTTGTCTGACATCACCGAGGCATCGGGCCTCAACAAGGCAACCACACTGCGATTGATTGAGACGTTGATCGCCGAAGGTTTTGTGGTGCGCGACCCACTGACTAAGCGCTATTGTCTTGGTGATGAGGCGCTGATCCTCGGCATGGCGATGCAAGGACGAGACCATATTCGTGACCATGTCCGCCCTTGGTTGGTGCAATTGGCGGCCTTGTCAGGGGACACCGTTCTGCTGTCGACTCGCCATGGGTTGGAATCGGTTTGCATTGACCGTGAATTTGGTAGCTTTCCGATCCGCGCTAACTACCTTGAAATCGGCAGCCGCAGGCCGCTTGGCGCAGGAGCAGGAAGTCTCGCCATATTGGCCTGGCTTCCAGATCCGGAGATCGAAACTGTTCTCAACGTGCTGGAGCCCATGTTCAAAAAGCGCTATCCCCGCATCACCCGCAAACTGTTGATGCAAGAGATTTCATTGGCACGCGAGCGCGGCTATGCCGTCTTGCTCGACGTGGTGGTCGACCAGATGGGCGGCATTGCCGTGCCGATATTCGGCAGTGACGCTAGACCCATAGGCGCCATCAGCGTAGCGGCGCTGTCGCCTCGTATCACCAAGCGCTTGCCCTTGCTTTTGCCCTTGCTGAAAAAAGCGAGCCTTGAACTGTCTTCTAACGAAATCTACAAGGATGCCGCATGAGTTTTGTGATTGGTAGCGGTCTGACCGCATTTGGTCGCCATGCTGACCTCACGACCCTTGACTTGATGAGTCGTGCCACCGATCTGGCACTGACAGATGCAGGTCTGGAGCGCGGCGATATTGATGGTTTGGTCTGCGGCTACTCAACCACGTTGCCTCACTTGATGCTGTCCACAGTCTTTGCTGAACATTACGGGCTGAGCCCAAACTACGCTCATGCTGTTCAACTGGGTGGTGCCACCGGCTTTGCACTGGTGATGCTGGCTCACCATTTGATCAGCTCAGGCGCAGCAAAACGCGTGCTGGTGGTCGCCGGTGAAAACCGAATGAGCGGTCAAAGTCGGGATTCTGCGATTCAAGTGCTGGCTCAAGTTGGTCACCCAATCTATGAAGTGCCGCTAGGTCCGACCATTCCTGCCTATTACGGCTTGGTGGCGTCGCGTTATATGTATGAGTTTGGAAACACCGAGGTCGACTTTGCTGAGCTCGCGGTGCTGATGCGCCGTAACGCCGGACGCCACGAGGGTGCGCATTTCCGAAAGACGATCAGCGTAGATGACGTGATGGCGTCTCGCGCCATTTCTACGCCATTGAAAATGCTCGATTGCTGCTCGGTTTCAGACGGCGGCTGTGCCTTTGTTATTTCGGCCAAGCCGGAAGGGCCCAATCCGGTGCGCATCAGTGGTGCCGCACAGCGACATAACGCTCAGCATGTCAGCGCCTCACTGAGCCTGACCGATTGCCATGCGGGGGAATGCGCTAACCAAGCTCTAGCGATGGCGGGACGCAGTCTGCACGACATTGAGTACGCAGCCATTTACGACAGCTTCACCATCACGCTGACGATGCTGCTTGAGGAAATTGGGCTGGCACCGCGCGGGCGGGCTGGTCAGTTGGCGCGCGATGGACACTTCGATGTCGATGGCGTCGTGCCCCTGAACCTGCACGGTGGCTTGCTCTCGTATGGTCACTGCGGCGTGGCAGGTGCCATGGCGCATCTGGCCGAAACGCATTTGCAGATGACAGGCCGAGCCGGGACACGTCAGGCTAAGCAAGCAGGTGTTTCACTCCTGCATGGAGATGGTGGGGTCTTGTCATCTCATGTCAGTTTGGTGATGGAGAAACTATGAACGACTTAGAGCCGACGCCACCGATCAACACGATCTCTGCAGGCGATCCATTGGCCGCTTGCAGCTGGACTGAAGGCGGTTCCAGCTTAATTTTTCAAAGCTGCAAGGCCTGCCAACACCACTGGTATTTTCAGCGCAACTTTTGCCCAGCCTGCGGACAGACTGAGCCGATTCAATCCGTTTCAGGGGGGACTGGCATCGTCCACGCAAGCACCTTGCTGCAACGTGCCCCCAACGACGAATTCCGCGCCATCGCCCCTTACTGCATTGTGCTGGTCGATGTACTAGAGGGTTTTCGCGTGATGGGCCATGGCGACGCTAAGTTGTTCATTGGAGATTCGGTTCGTTGCGAGGTGCGTCAGATTGCTGGACGCTCATTGCCATTTTTTACAAGGAATTCTTCATGACTCATGACCCGCGCGATGCACTGCGCCTAGCTTTAGCGCCGAGATCGATTGCTGTCATTGGGGCCTCTGATAACCCGAACAAGATTGGCGGCAGGCCTCTGGCTTATTTGAATCGCTATGGATTCAAGGGCATCCTCTACCCGATCAATCCCAGTCGCACCAAGGTGCAGGGCATGCCCTGTTTTGCCAGCCTGCAGGACTTGCCTGAAGTACCTGATGTGGCGGTGGTTGCCGTTGCCGGAGAGCTCGCGGTGGCAGCCGTTGACGAATGTGCTCAGGCTGGAGTCAAGCTGTGTGTCCTGATGAGCTCAGGCTTTGGTGAGCTCGGTGCCGAGGGGAAGGCGCGCGAGCAGGCCATGGCGTCGCGTGCGCGCTCCAAAGGGATGCGCATCGTTGGCCCCAACTCGCAAGGACTGGCCAACTTCGGCAGTGGCGCCATCCTGAGTTTTTCCACCATGTTCTCTGAAGTCGAGGCGGCAGATGGGCCGGTCGGCATCATCAGCCAGAGTGGCGCGATGAGCGTCATTCCTTATGGCCTGCTCAGAGCGCGCGGTATCGGTGTGCGGCATTCGCATGCAACGGGCAACGATTGTGACGTCACCGTTTGCGAGCTTGCTACAGTCGTCGCTGAAGATCCGGCACTCAAGCTTTTGCTGCTCTACATTGAAGGCATTCCTGACCCATGGAACCTCGCCGAAGCTGCGCGCGTGGCCAGAGATCGCAACCTGCCCATCGTTGCACTGAAGGCTGGTCGGTCTGCCGCCGGCCAAGAAGCCGCACAGTCACATACAGGCGCACTTGCCGGAGAAGACCGAGCGGTTGGGGCTTTCTTAGCGGAGCATGGTATTTGGCGCGCACAAAACATGGTCGACTTGGTCGACACCGCTCAGCTCTACCTCCAAGGCTGGAAGCCCAAAGGCCGACGCTTGGTCGCTATCAGCAACTCCGGCGCAGTTTGCGTGTTGACTGCTGATGCTGCCAGCATCGCTAACATGCCGCTTCAACCGCTGAGCGCCAGTACCCAGTCTGAACTCAAGTCCATACTCCCTGGCTTCGCGACCACTACCAACCCGGTTGACATCACCGCCGCCTTGCTCAGCAACAGCCGACTGTTCGGTGACATCTTGCCGTCGATTGCACGCGACCCAGCGGCCGATGCTTTCCTCATCGGCATCGCCGTTGCCGGGGCCGGCTACGACGTCAAGTCCTTTGCCAGTGACGCGGCGAAATTTGCGGCTGATACCGGTAAACCATTGGTTGTTGCTGCACCGCAGCTAAGCGTGTCCGACCAATTCAAAGCACAGGGTTTGGCGGTGTACCCGACAGAAGGCGAGGCGGTGCATGCGCTTGGCCAGTACTTGTCACATGCTGAGTTGCTGGAAGCTGTCAAGGCTCGCAACCCGCCACTACCTGTTCAGCCTCGCTCGGTGGGCAGCTCTAGCCTGCTCGATGAAGCCACAAGTCTGGCGCTTCTGGCCGAGCGTGGTGTTCGGGTGGCGAGGCATCAGCTCTGCGGCTCTGAAGACGCTGTGCAAGCCGCTTTCACGGCTCTGGGTGGCGTCCCGGTGGTTGTCAAAGGCTGCACTGCACATGCGACCCACAAGAGCGAATTGGGGCTTGTTCACCTTGGCGTTCAGGATGCAGCAAGTGCTGCCAGCGCCTATAGGACTATCTGCCAAGCCGCTACAGCCGCAGAGGTTCCACTCAGTGGTGTGATCGTTGCTGAAATGGTGCGTGGGCGTCGTGAACTGATGGTTGGAGCCCGACTTGACCCCGTACTCGGGCCAGTTTTACTGGTCGGTGACGGCGGTAAATATGTCGAGGCCATGCCCGATGCGCAAGTGATGTTGGCCCCCTTTGACGAAGCCAAGGTGGAGCGCGCGTTACGACAGTTGCGAATGGCGCCTTTGCTGGACGGTGTGCGTGGTGACCCGCCGCTCGATGTGGCGTCTTTTTGTCAGTTGGCTGTGGCGATTGGCCAGTTGATGTGCGACGACGCTGCTGGCATAACCCAGCTCGATATCAATCCGGTGATCGTTGGGGCAAAAGGCCAAGGCTGCGTGGCGGTCGATGCAGTTGTGTACCGCGAAGACAAACATTGAGACACAAACGAAAGATCAGAACATGAAAAAGACAATACGCATAGGTGCTGGCGCTGCTTGGTGGGGTGATCGGGTTGAACCGGCAGCCCTCAATGCTGAGCGCGGTGAACTCGATTACCTCTGTTTTGAAACCATGGCCGAGGCCACTGTTTCGGCAGCTCAGGTGCGTGCCCGTCGTGACCCAAGCTTCGAGGGGTACGACACTTACCTAGATGACCGCATGCGTGCAGTGCTTCCCGCATGCATGAAGCAGGGTGTTCGGATTATCAGCAACCAAGGCTGGATCAACCCAGACGCTGCGGCTAAGCGCATCGTCCACTTGTTGCGCGAAATGGGGTTTTCAGGCATCAAGGTGGCCTCGGTCAATGGCAGCCTGATAACCGAACGCGTGCTGGACTTGACCGATCGAATTTTAGAAAACGGCAAGCCGACCGCGACGCTCAAGTCCACGCTGATCTCAGCGGAAGCTTATCTGGGTGCCGAGCCAATCGTTGAGGCCTTGAAAGCGGGGGCGCAAATTGTTGTGACCGGACGCGTAGCCGATCCGTCTCTGTTCATGGCCCCCATGATGTATGAGTTCGGCTGGGACCCGCTAGACCATGTCCGACTAGGGCAGGGCATCGGCATCGGCCATCTCATGGAGTGCGGCGCGCAAGTCACCGGCGGCTATTTTTCAGACCCTGGTTTTAAGGATGTTCCAGAACCGTGGAATTTCGGTTTCCCCATCGCCGAAGTTGATGAAAGTGGCAGCGCGGTCATCACCAAAGTGGCCGGCACCGGCGGCGCAGTCACACTGCAAACTATCAAGGAGCAAATGCTCTACGAAGTGCATGACCCCGCCAACTACCTCACCCCCGATGTGGTGGTCGACTTCACCCAAGCGCGCATCGAGCAGGTGGGTCCTGACCGAGTACGTGTATCGGGGATAGGCGGTAAACCCCGAACACCGACCCTGAAAGTATCGATAGGCTGCACGGAAGGCTTCATCGGCGAGGACATGTTCTTTTACGCGGGTCCTGGGGCACTTCGCCGTGCGCAGCTGGCCAAAAAAATATTGGAAGAGCGTTTTCAAATTGTCGGTCTGAAGGCCGAGGAGTATCGAGTCGACTTTCTGGGCCTCAATGCCATTCATGGCGCGGCCACTCCAGCTGATGCGCCAGAGCCCTATGAAATTGCCGTACGAGTCGCAGCCCGTACTGCGACTCGTGAAGAAGCCGTCAAGGTCGGGCGTGAGGTTGATGGCATGGCTGTGTCAGGTATCGCGCACACCGGCAAGCGCGTACCGCATGCAGACCGCACCCGGGAGGTGATTGGTGTTTGGTCATCGCTGGTGCCACGCGAGCAGGTTCCGTCGTCCATCAACTACTTTGAAAGCTGATCATGAAAGTCAAACTTCAGCATGTGGCGCATGCACGTTCCGGAGACAAAGGCGACACCTCTAACATTTCTGTTTTTGCATATGCCCCAGAGTTCTACCCTTTGCTCAAAGAGCAGCTGAGTGCAGAACGCTTCAAGGCGTTTTATGCAGGAGCCATTAAGGGGGAGGTGATTCGCTACGAAGTCGACAACCTTGAGGCGATGAACTTTGTCTGTCACGGCGCACTGGGCGGTGGTGTATCGCGAAGTCTTTGTCTGGACAACTATGGCAAAGCGCTTTCAGCGGCCATCCTCGGTTTCGAAATTGAAGTGCCGAATGAACTCAGACCGCTATTGCGCGGTTCTGCCTTGCTGCCGGCCTGATTTTTCTAACTGGACATTCACCAACATGCGTAAAAAACACACGATCCTGATTGCAGGTGCCAGTGGTGTCGTGGGCACTGCGGCAGTTGAATATTTCTCCACCTTTCCTGAGTGGGAAGTGCTGGCCTTGTCGCGCCGACCCTCGTCCTTGCCGGAAGGTGTGCGCCATGTTGCGGTGGACCTGACCGATGCCGCAGCCTGCGTTGCCGCAGCAAAAAGCTTAAGCCATGTGACCCATGTGATGTTCGCTGCACTTTATGAATTACCGGAGCTTGTAGCTGGTTGGCGTGACCCTAAGCAGATGGCCGTGAATGATGCGATGTTGCGCAACCTGCTTGACGCTCTAGAGCCCGCGGCAAAGGGTTTGCGTCACATCACTCTGATGCAGGGTACAAAAGCTTATGGCGGTCATGTTGAACCTGCGCCAGTGCCGGCAAAGGAGCGTTGGCCACGCCATCAGCATGAAAACTTTTACTGGCTGCAGGAAGACCTGCTACGCACACGCCAGATTAACGCCGCCTGGACTTTCACCATACTGCGGCCGCAATTAATTTTTGGTAATGCGATTGGCAGCCCGATGAATATCGTCGCGGCGATCGGGGCCTACGCCGCGATTCAGCGCGAACTGAACTTGCCGCTGGCTTTTCCTGGCGGTGGACGTTATATCAACGCTGCCAGTGACAGCCGCTTGATCGCGGAAGTTGCCAAGTTTGCAGCGACTCATGAAATCGCGGCCAATGAAACCTACAACGTGGTCAATGGTGACGCTTTGATCTGGCAGGACATTTGGAACTCAATCGCGCAACGCTTCAACCTGCAGGTTGGACCGGATCAACCGCTGGAGCTAACCCAAGCGATGCCCTTGCATGAGGAGACTTGGTCGCGCATTGTCAAAAAGCACAACTTGCGGCCGCTTAGTCTTGAACAAATGATTGGCAGCTCTTGGCAGTTCACCGACCGTGCTTTAGCGCACGGCCTGTCCAATCCCGCCGACTCAGTCCTGAGTTCGATAAAGTTGCGTCAGCATGGCTTTGCTGGCTGTTTGGACACCGAAGATTCGCTGCATTACTGGCTTGAGCGAATGCAAGGTGAGCAACTGCTTCCACGTTGAGTATTTCTGCACCAACCAGGCAAGGACAAACCATGATCTCTATATTTAAAAGTCGCCTGACACGGATCAGTGCGGGCGTGGCGATGGCCCTGGTGTTGGCCTTAGCAGCACTTCCCGCATGGGCCGAGTTTCCGGATCGCCCGCTGAAAATCATCGTTCCTTATCCGCCCGGTGGAACGACTGATCTACTGGCCAGGGCGCTGGCGCCGCGACTGAGTGAACGGCTGAAGCAAAACGTGATTATTGAAAATCGTGCTGGCGCGGGTGGCACGATCGGCGCCAATATGGTGGCGAAGTCCCCTGCCGATGGCTACACGCTGGTCTTTGGAACCATCGCTTCGCACGGCATTTTGCCGGTGCTGATGCAGCCCGCGCCCTACGATGCCTTAAAAGATTTTGCCCCTGTCAGCTTGGTTGCCAGTACCCCCAACGTGCTGATTGCCAACCCAGCGGCACCCTTTCGCACGCTTGCGGAGATGCTTGCAATGGCGCGGCTCAAGCCCGGCAGCGTTAACTTCGGGTCGACCAGTTTGGGGGGCTCGCCACACATGAGTGGCGAGTTACTCAAGTCCTTGGCTCAGGTCGATCTGCTGCATGTTCCCTACAAGGGCGGCGGCCCGATGCTGATCGATTTGATTGGCGGGCAGATTCAAACCGGATTCGACAACTTGCCGTCTTCGATCAATCACATTCGATCCGGCAGGGTTCGTGCGCTGGCCGTTACTACTGCAAAGAGATGGCCTGGTGCGCCAGACATTCCGACGATGGCTGAAGCCGGCGTGCCCGGCTATGAATCATCCGCGTGGTTTGGCTTGCTTGCACCAGCAGGAACACCCCAGCCGATTGTTGATCTGTTGCAAAGACAGGTCGCCAGCATTCTGGCCACGCCTGAAGTTAAAAAAGTGTTCATTGAGCAGGGGGCCGAGCCGGTGGGCAACCAGCCCGGAGAGTTTGCGAGCTTGATCGCCTCTGAGTTGCAAAAGTGGGCCAAGGTTGCGAAAGCCAGCGGCGTCAAGCTCGATTGAGTCGCTGACTTGCGATTCGGCCTTGCCCGTGCTGCTTGCTTGAAGTCTTACGTCATCATGATTTTCAATCAAAAGAAAGAGACAAAAAAATGATTCAATCTGCTTCACTCTTTGAGAGTCGCCGTCCCTGGCTCCGTTTGATGCTCACCTTGGTCTGTGCTGGCGTTGCGGGGCTTTCAATGGCCCAGACCTATCCAGACAAGCCAGTCAGAATCGTTGTGCCCTACCCACCGGGTGGACCCACTGACATCGTCGCGCGCCTTGTGGCCGTCAAGCTTTCTGAGCAAATGGGGCAGCCATTTTTGATTGAAAACAAGGGCGGAGGCGGCGGTAACCCGGGAGCCGAATACGTGGCTCGTAGCGCACCCGACGGCTACACCTTAGTGGTTGCGACGACAGCACACGCCATTAACCCATCACTCTTTAGCAAGCTCAACTACCAGTTGCTCAAAGACTTTTCACCCATCTCGCAATTGACCGGTGGCCCATTGGTTATTGTTGCCAACCCAGCGCTGGCTGCAAACAACCTGCCTGAATTGATTGCCCTGGCGAAGAGTAAAAACGGTGGGCTCAACTACGCTTCATCTGGCAATGGGCAGTCGACTCATTTGTCGGCTGAGCTATTCAATGCCATGGCTGGGGTGAAGATGGTGCACATCCCATATAAAGGCAGCGCACCTGCACTGACTGATGTGATGGGTGGTCAAGCCGACCTGATGTTCGACACCATGCTGTCGGCTATGCCACATGTCAAAGGTGGCAAGTTGAAGGCGCTGGCCGTCACTAGCGCGCAGCGCTCGGTGGCAGCACCAGAATTACCGACCGTTGCTGAAAGCGGTTTGCCAGGTTACGAGGCCATTGCCTGGAACGGCCTATTGGCACCGTCCGGCACACCCAAGGCCGTGGTTGCACGTTTAAATGCAGAAATCAAAAAAGTCTTAGCGCAGCCCGACGTCAGGCAGCGCATTGAGGCACAGGGTTTTGCACCGAGCTGGAACACCCCTGAGGCCTTCGAAAACTTCATGAAAGCTGAGGTCGACAAGTGGGCCAAGGTCGTCAAGGTGTCCGGCGCCAAGGTGGATTGAGGTCATGATCGATCCAGTGGCCCTGAAGGCTTGGCCTTTCGCAGATATTGTCCATCACTACACCGCCGATGATGCTATGCGCTATGCACTCTCTCTTGGCGTGGGCAGTGACCCAACGGATGCGAGGCAACTGAAGTTTGTCAACGACACGACCGTTGGCGCACCGCTCGCATTGCCAACGCTGGCCGTGGTGCTTGGCTTCCCTGGTTCTTGGATGCAGGACCCCGCCACAGGTATTGACTTCGCGCAGATCGTGCATGGAGAGGAAAAGGTGGTGTGGCATCGTCCCTTGCTTGCGACCGGTACGGTGGTGGCGCGTCACAAGGTGACACGCATCGTCGACAAGGGGCCGGGGCGGGGTGCCATCATTACTTACGACAAGGAACTGTTCGATGATCAGAACGGTGAAGCATTGGCGACCGTGACGCATACGACCTTCGCTCGCGGCAACGGCGGCTTTGCGACCGAGACTGTGCCGGGAGATGTGGCCGCACCCGCGTCGGCGTCCGTTCCCATGGGCCCGCCGGACATCGTGGTCGATATTCCGACGCTGCCGCAACAAGCGCTTTTATACCGCCTGTGCGCCGACCGAAATCCACTGCATTCCGACCCACAGATTGCACGCGTTGCGGGCTTCGAGCGACCGATATTGCATGGTCTGTGTACATGGGGTATTGCTGGCCATGCGTTGCTTTCACACTGCGCAGGCAGCGATCCGGCCCGACTTAAGAGCCTTCATGCGCGATTCTCCGCGCCGGTCTTTCCGGGTGAAACGTTGCGCATGGAGATGTATCGGGAGGGGCGTGATGTGCGTTTTCGCGTGCGCGTAGAGGCGCGCGATTGTGTCGTGCTTGACTACGGCCATGCTGTGGTTGAGGGTTGATTATTTCTATTAAGGACCTGGCAATGGCTATTCAAAACAACGAATTTTCCAGCCCTTTGATGGGCCGTCGCAACTGGATGGGCGGCGCTGTCGCCGCGCTGACCACGCTCGCTTTGCCGGCTCTTGCGCAGCAGGCCTATCCAACGCGTCCGGTGAAGTTCATCGTGCCATTTCCTCCTGGTGGGCCAGTGGACGTCACGGCTCGTGCCGTTGCACAAAAGCTGTCGCAGATCTGGGGTCAGCAAGTCCTTGTGGATAACCGAGCGGGCGCAGGCGGTATCGTCGGCGCCGATATTGCTGCGAAATCATCAGCGGATGGTTACACCGTGTTCGTTTGCAGCATCCATCACTCGGTGTTGCCGAGCCTGAAGCCAAAGCTGCCCTACGATATTGAGAAAGACTTTGTTCCTGTGAGTTTTGGCGCCATGTTTCCCGTGGTGCTGGTGGCGCATCCGTCTGTGCCTGTACGCAATGTCGCGGAGCTCATTGCGCTGGATAAGAAGTCGCCCGGCAAGCTGAGCTTCAGTTCGGCCGGCAACGGCGGCGGCACGCATCTGGCCGGTGAGCTTTTTAACATGCAGGCGGGCACCACGCTACTGCATGTGCCCTACAAGGGAAGCGCGCCCGCGATGACAGATTTGCTGGGTGGCCAAGTGCAACTGATGTTCAGCGACGCACCCACAGCGCTACAGCAGATAAAAGCGGGCAAAGTCCGTGCCATTGCTGTCGCCAGTACGCGTCGCTCCGCGCTACTTCCTGATGTCCCGACGATCGCCGAGTCGGGGCTGCCTAGCTACGAAGCCTACTCGTGGGCGGCTTTCGTCGCACCAGCCGGAACGCCTAAAGACGTTGTCCAACGCCTGAGCGCCGACATCAACAAGGCTTTAAACGATCCGGAAGTCAAAAAGCGGCTGTATGAAGCCGGTGCAGAAGCGATGCCAACCACGCCAGAGGCGTTCGGCAAGATGTTGCACGCTGAGATAGACAAGTGGACGAAGGTTGTCCGCACCGCCAATATTCAGGTGGACTGAATATGAGTGCACATGGTTCTACGGGGGGTCCGCGCCTGCTGTCTCGTCGTGACGGATCGGTTCTGGTGCTGACTATCAGCAACCCGGCTGTACGCAACGCAATGCACCCTACGCTCTATCGCACCGCGACCGATCTCATGCGTGCGGCAGCGACCGACCGGGAGATTCGTGCCATCGTGCTCACAGGTGAAGGGGAGCATTTCTGCGGCGGTGGTGACCTGAACCGCCTTGCCGACCAACGCAACAGGCCACCCGCTGAACAGCTGGCGCATCTCGATGCGCTGCACGATTGGGTCATGGCGATGCACGATGCGCCGCAGCCGGTGATCGCGGCGGTCGAAGGCGCGGCGGCAGGCGGCGGCTTCTCGGTCTGCCTGGGTTGCGATCTCGTCGTTGCGGCGGAGGATGCAAAATTCGTCATGTCGTATGTGAAGCTGGCTTTGACTCCCGACGGTGGCGGCTCGGATTCGCTGGCGTGTGCATTGCCGCCACAGGCTGCGCTCGAGTTACTACTTGATGGAGGGGCATGTACCTCGCAGCGGCTGCATGACTTGGGCCTGGTTAACCGCGTGGTGCCTCGTGGCAAGGCTTTGGAATCAGCGCTGGCGTGGGCCCATCGGCTGGCTGCTGGGCCCTTCGATGCGCAGGCACGTATCAAGAAGCTTGCGCATGCAGCGCGCGGGCGTTCGCGTCGGGAGCAACTCGACGCAGAGCGCGATGCGTTTGTTGAAAGCCTATACAGCGACGAATGTGGCAAGGCCATCGCCGCCTTTTTGTCAAAATCACACGTGGGGGGATTAAGTCAACAGTCTGCGGGAGGTGGCAAGCGATAGCTGGCAGGGGTACGACTTAGCTTGATGGGGGACGCCAGACCTTTGTAGCCACCCGGCAGGCTGACGGTCATTTCGCGATGCGCCGTGTGCGGGTGGTTCAATGCTTGCGGGACGTCCAAAATAGGAGCGCATGGCACGCCTTTTTCGCTGAGCTGTTTGACTAAGTCTTCGCCGTCTAGAGGGGCCAGCAGAGCGATCAATTTGGTGCGCAATATTTCGCGGTTCACCGAACGGCCAGCGGCATCAGCGAATCTGAGTTCCTCTGCTAGTTCGGGCTCACCGAGGCCGTTGCACAGTTGCTGGAATTGGCGGTTGTTGCCAATAGCAAGAAAGATAGGCACTGTTCCAGTGGGGAATGAGTCGTAGGGATAGATGTTGGGGTGGGCATTGCCTGTGCGGCTTGGGATGCGTCCGTCGCCAAACCAATTGGCTGCATGTGGGTGCAGCAGGGATAGGCCACAGTCGTACAACGCGGTTTCGACAAATTGTCCTTCACCGCTGTTCTGTCGTTCCCTCAAGGCCAGCAGTACACCGATCACAGCATTTAGCCCTGTCACCATGTCCACAACAGGCAGACCTACGCGCAGAGGATCACCTCCGGTTTCTCCGTTCACGCTCATGATGCCGCTGAGCGCTTGAATGGTTGCGTCATAACCAGGCAGACCACCTAACGGGCCATCGGCCCCGTAGCCACTGACGCGGCAATGAACCAGTCGCGGAAACTTTTCTTTGAGGGTGTCGTAGCCTAGGCCCCATTTTTCTAGCGTGCCAGTTTTGAAGTTTTCCAGCAGCACATCGGCGTCGGTCAGTAAATGCAACAAGTGGTCGCGGTCGTCCTGTTGAGTCAGGTCTAGCCGCATGCCCCGCTTGTTGCGGTTAAGGCCCATGTAGTAGGAGGCAACGCCGTTTTCGAACGGCGGCCCCCAAGTGCGGGTTTCGTCGCCTAGAGGTGGTTCTATCTTCAACACGTCAGCGCCATGGTCAGCCAGGATCTGGCCGCAGTAAGGACCACCAAGGACACGAGAAAGATCGATCACACGTACACCGGCGAGCGCGCCGGTGTTGGGAATGGGGTTCATCATGAAGTGTGGCTTTCGTTTGGGTTGATCAATCCACGCTTGCGCCAGAAACTTTGACGACATCGCGCCATTTGGGCACTTCTACTTGGATGAAAGCGGCTAGTTGCGCTGGAGTTTGGCCCGTGGCGATTTCAAGGCCTTGGTCTTGTAGTCGCTGGCGCACATCGGCTTGCTTGAGTACATTCACGAAGGCCACATTGATTTTTTGCACAACGTCTTTAGGGGTTCCGGCGGGCGCAACGATGCCAAAGAACACGCTGACGTCAAAGTCCTTGAGGCCTTGCTCGGCTAGAGTCGGCACATCGGGCAGGCTGCGTGAGCGACTGGCAGAAGTCACGCCCAGTACACGAAGCTTGCCAGCCTTGATATGTGGCAGTGCAGTGAGTACGTCGGTAAAGGACATACTGACTTGACCCCCCAATAGATCGTTGAGTGCGGGGCCGGTACCTTTATAGGGAATGTGCTGAATGTCGGTGCCGCCGATCATGTTGAATAAAACACCGGCTAGGTGTGACGATGCACCGCTGCCCGAGGATGCGTAGCTGAGTTTGCCCGGGTTCGCCTTGGCGTAGGCAATCAGTTCACGCACATTTTGTACTGGCACATTTGGATGAACAACAAGCACATTGGGCAGGTAGCCGATGTGGATCACTGGTTCGAAACTCTTGACAGGGTCGTATCCCACTTTGTTGTACAAACTCACATTGATGGCCAGCGGACCCGATGTGCCACAAAGGAGGGTGTTGCCGTCTGCCGGGGCGCGGGCTACTAGCTCGGCACCGATATTGCCACCAGCACCTGGCTTGTTTTCCACGATCATTCCTTGAGGAAGGTATGTCCTGATCGCTGTGGCTAGGTTTCGTGCCATGGCGTCGGTGGGGCCGCCTGGGGAGAAAGGAACTACGAGGGTGAGTGGTTTGGCTGTGGGGCTGTTGGCGGTTTGGCTCAGTGCGTTGCCGTATACGCCAAGATTAAAGGTGAGCAATGCAGTAATTGCGCCGAGTAGGCGTCGTGTGGTGTTCATGGTTGTCTCCTTTGTTTATCGTATTTTTGTGTTGGCGCAGGTTTCGGTTCAATTGGTTAGGTTCATCGCCTCCAATACCTCGACAGCTGCAACGGGAGTCTGCAAGTCGAACAGGGGAGTTAGATTAATGGCCTGTGTTTGCCGTAGAGGGTCTTGAGGTAGAAGCCTGTGGCGCAGCACCAGTTGGGCCAGAAGCATACGTCGCACGGATTTTGTCTGGCCTGCTTCCCACCCCATGGCAATGGCAGTGGTTAGGTTGTAGAGGGCAGAGGCGGCCTGCCTTGCCATGGCTTCATTTTTGTCCCGGGCAGTCAGGTCAGCCAGCGTTTGCACCTGCTCTAGCAGGGTTTGCAGACGTACGCGCACTTGGGCATGCCAGGGCGTTTTCGATATCAGTGAGTCCACGTGTGCACGCCAGACGGGTAGGGCGTCTTCTCGCACGATGGCGCGCATCACATCTAGCGCCACTATGTTGCTAGTACCTTCCCAGATAGAGCCTAGGTGCGCATCGCGCACCACACGCGGGTCGCCCCATTCCTCGATGTAGCCGCAGCCGCCACGCACTTCCATTGCGTCGCCTGTGACCTTGCGTGCATCGCGGCACGCGCGAAACTTGATGAGCGGAGTGAGTAAGCGGGTGAGTGCATAGGCGCCGGGCTCACCAGCGTCGCTCCGGCGCAGTGCTTCGGCGGTTTGAAACATCATGGTGCGGGCTTGTTCTGCTGGAACCATCAGCTTGGCCAGTTGGCGCTGCATCAGGGGCACGTCGATCAAGTGTTTGCCAAAAGCCTTGCGGTGGCGCGAGATGTAAAGGGCTTCTGACACGGCCCGACGCATCAGACCCGCTGCTCGCATTCCGTTCGACAGACGCGAGTTGTTGACCATATCGGCCATTTGCGCAAAGCCACGCCCTAGTTCCCCCACCAGCCACGCTTGAGCACCTTCGATCCGAATTTCGCCGCTAGCCATCGAGCGCGTGCCCAGCTTGTCCTTGAGGCGGATGATGCGGTAGCTGTTGGGGCTACCGTCGGGTAGCAAGCGCGGCAGAAGAAACAGCGACACGCCTTTCATGCCGTCGGGTGCGCCTTCGGTGCGTGCTAACACCATGGCCAGGGCTGCGTCCGGGTTGGAGCAAAACCATTTGTCGCCATAAAGACGCCAGGTGTGACCAGGCTCGCTGCCATCTGGGCGAGCCACCGTTTCAGTGGCTGAGATGTCGGAGCCGGCGCCTTGCTCGGTCATGAACATGGCGCCTTGCGATAGGGAATCCAAGTCTTGGGTGGTCAGGTTGGCTAAGTAGCGTTGCACCAGTTCGGGCTTGCCATATTTGCGCAGAGTGCGGGTCAGCGAATCGGTCATCGACAGTGGGCAACACAGTCCGAATTCAGCTTGTACAAAGAGGTAGGTCAGTGCGTATTTAGCTGCAGGGGGCATGGCGTAGTCCCAGCCTAAAACGCCGGGACGATGCGACATGGCGGCCAGTCCAAACTCGCCAAAAGCTAGACGTTCCATTTCCACATAGGACGGATGTTTGACGATGCGCTGTGAGTCAACTCCGGCGCGAGAACGGTGCTCTAGAGAGGGTGGGTTCGTGTCTGCGGTGTGCGCCAGTTGGTCTAGCTCGCCGCCGGCCAGTTCACCCAATCGGTTTAGATGCGGTTGCAAGTGGGCGACTAGCTCCGGGGACAGGTACAGGGGGAGCAGTTGTGCGAATTCGGTGTCGTCGGTGTATGCGTTGGCGCCGGCACGGTCGGGCACTGGGTGTTCATGGCCAGTCGCTGTCAATTCAGTGGGCAGTCGGGCATTCATTTGGGTTGTCTCCGGGGGCAGTGAGTAGCGCTGGGAATTTGAAATTTGGATAGCACGATGGTGATTCTTAGGGACTTGTCTTACGATGTCTAATATTGATTATTTAATCTACGATAAAAAACTTGTATCGCCATGGAATTTAGGCACCTGCGTTATTTCATTGTCTTAGCGGAGGAGTTGCACTTCGGCCGGGCTGCCAAGCGGTTGAACATCTCGCAGCCACCGTTGAGCTACAACATCAAGCAGCTGGAGATCTCGCTGGGGGCAGAGTTGTTCATCCGCAATAGTCATGGAGTGCGCCTGACTCCGGCCGGGGATGCTTTCCGTCGATCGGCACAGCGTGTGTTGACCGAGGCGGGCGCAGCTGCCGTGCAAGTGCGTGAAGTGGCTGCGGGTGTGTCCAGTCGTGTGCGCATCGGGTTTGTGGGCTCCATGTTGTTTCGGGGCTTACCAGAGCGTTTACGTGAATTCCAGTTAGCGTTTCCGACAGTACAGATCGAGCTGACGGAACTCAATTCGGCGGAGCAGCTTGAGGCTCTGGCCCGGGGCACGATTGACCTAGGCTTTGTGCACACTGATCGTATTCAGGGGGATTTACAGCATGAGCTGTATATGTCCGAGCCTTTTGTCTGTTGCCTGCCAGCTGGCCATGCCGCCGCACGCGGCAAGGCGCTTAATCCTGGCCGACTAAAAGGTTCGCCTCTGGTATTGTTTTCGCGCGGGGCGTCGCCTGACTATTACGAGCGCGTGGTGTCGCTGTGTGCCCTGATCGGATGGGAGCCACTGGTACGCCACGAAGTTCGGCACTGGCTAAGCGTGATCGCCTTGGTCCGCAAAGGCATGGGTGTGGCACTTGTACCCCGGGCCTTGATGGATAGCGGCGTGACCGATGTCGTCTTCAAGTCATTACCCGATTCACTTGTCAGATCGGATGTGCATGTTGTTTGGCGCGAACGTCATGTGCCTGTTGCACTGCTACAGCGCTTGTTGCCTTAATGGGTCTTAGTGCATTGCGTTCCGCTGGCTGGAATAGGAGTTTTCCTCAGTCGGCTTATCGTTGCCAATAACCAGTTACGCCCTCAAAATGCTCTTGAGGTTAATGTTGACCTAGCATCTGACGAATTCATCGCCTCGGCCTTGAAGTTCGGACTTGTCTCGGGAGTGAAATATGGATTTTCCAAGTATTCGTAGGGTTGTTACTGGCCACGATGAGGACGGCAAGGCAATCGTCAAGATCGACGAGGTTTGTTCGCACTTTAAGCAGGGCCGGCCTAACGGCTATGTTTGCAATATTTGGACGACCAGCACATCGCCAGCGAACAACTCTGAGCAAGCCGATGACGGTATGCGCGATGGTAAATTCACAACGATCGAAAACGGTAGCGTTTTTAGAATTCTCGATTTCAGGCCAGGCGTGCAAAAGCGCGCCCACCGAACGGACTCCATCGACTACATCATCGTGATGTCTGGAGAGATTGATATGGAGCTCGAGGAGGGGGAAGAGGTCCACCTCAAGGCGGGTGACGTGATGGTACAGCGCGGCACGATCCACAACTGGATTAACCGCGGCACTGAGACCTGTGTGCTCGCAGTCATATTGATTCATGCCAATTCTGTTCAGGCTGGCGGCAACACTCTCGAAGCTTGCGGCTGAGACAGCGAGGGCCTGAACCCCCTAAACGGATCACATGGGTTTGAAGCCCATGTCCTTAGTTAGCTTTCCCCATTTGGTGAAGTCGCTGCGGATGGTCTCGCTGAAGAATTCCGGTAACTCTGTGTGAATTTCCAACCCATAAGCTTTCATGCGTAGCCTGACGTCTGGGAGCTTCAGTGCGGCGATGATGTCACGGTTGATGCTGGCGATAATTTCTTTCGGTGTGCCGGCGGGTGCTACGACACCGAACCAGCCGCCTGAGGTGAAGCCCGGCACTGCTTCAGAAAGAGTCGGTACTTGTGGGTAGTCAGGTGAGCGCGTCGTCCGGGCTAGGCCTAACACCCGAACTTTGCCAGAGCTGACAAATGGCTGAACAGCGTTAAACGAAGTCAGTGAGGCGTTGATCTGTCCACCCAAGATTTCAGTCATGCTGGCTGAGACTGTCTTGTAAGGCACATGCAAATAGCTGAAACCAGCTTGGCGACTGAAAAGCTCAGTGGCAAAGTGCAAAAATCCGCCTTCACCGTTCGTTCCGAAGGTCACCTTGCCAGGGTTGGCTTTCGCATAATTGATCAGGTCTTCGGTGGTCTTGAACGGTACATCCGGGTGAACCACTAATGCCAGAAAGTTTGATGCAACCAGCGCCACAGGCGCGAAGTCCTTGACAGTGTCGTAGCTTACTTTTTCGTAGGCCAGAGGGACGATGACCATGTTGCCACCTTGACCGCAACCCAGCGTGTAGCCGTCAGGCTGCGCTTGTTTTATCAGGTTGAGTCCCAGCTGCCCGGTTGAGCCTGGGCGGTTTTCAATAACCCAGGGTTGGCCCGTTTTTTCAGTGATTTTCGGGCCTATCAGCCGCATCATCAGGTCGCAGCTGTCACCCGGGCCGGCCGGAATGATGACTTTCACGGGCTTGTTGGGGTAGGGCAGTGCTTGAGCATGGGCTAACAGTGGTGCCAAAAGTAAAACTGTTGAATAAAGCGCGAGTCGACTGAGCAAATGGGTGTGCATGGGATCTTCCTTCGGTTGAAATTTGGTGCTTTGACTAAAAATTCTCTGGGTGAATATCCCGCCATCCAGCTGCGGTTTCAAAGGCGGCGGCTACTTGGTAGAGCAGCTGTTCTTGGTAATGTGCGCAAGCCATTTGCAGCGCAAGCGGTAGTCCTTGCACATTTAAGCCCATGGGCAACGTGAGTGCGGGGCAGCCAGTCAGGCTATAGACGCGGTTGCAGGTGCTCCGCCGGCCGGTCGGTGCCGCCATCAACGCTGCCATTGTTTCCGCAGGGAACTCGCGTCCCGGGCTAATCACCACGTCAATACCTGAGCGGAACAGCTCGGTGTAACGGTCCTTTAGTGCACCGGCCTGGGCTCGGGACGTCAGGTATTGGGCCTGCGTGAAAGTGCTTCCTTTAGCTAGGCGCAGCTTCAGTGCTGCCCCCAACTTATTGGACTGGCGCACTAGGTTTTCGGCATGGTAAAGGCTCGCTTCGTAGGCAATGATCAGGTTCGCGAGCTCGGCTGCGTCGCTCAGTCCTAGTGGATCGATGCGAATCAAACGCGCGCCTAGCGACTGCAGCACGTTCAGGGCTTTTTCAAACGCGGCTAGAACTTCAGCGTCGTGTGGTTCTCCCTCAATTTGTCGCCAGGGAATCCCAATCGACAGGCCGTCGATTGGTTGACCGATGCGTGCACCGAGGTCTTGCATAGAAGGCTTCAGCATGGCTTGTAGCATCAGTGCGTTGTCAGCGACGCTGCGCGTGAGTGGGCCGACGTGGTCCATGCTCGGCGCTAGCGGAATCACCCCTGCCAGACTGACTAGGCCGTAAGTCGGTTTCAATCCAACCAAGCCGCAGGCTGCAGCTGGATGGCGAATCGAGCCGCCAGTGTCTGTACCTGTGGCGGCCATAACCATACCTGCCGCCACTGCCGCGCCTGAGCCGCTGCTAGAACTTCCGGGCATATGCTCGGGGTTCCAAGGGTTGCGTGCGGCTGGAAATAGATCGTCCGGCAGCGGAGAACCAAAAGCAAACTCATGGCACTGGGTTTTACCTAGGCTAATAGCTCCAGCTGCCTTCAGTTCTAGTACCACTTCGGCGTCAGTCGCGGGAACCCAGTCTGCTAGCAGCGCAGAACCTGCCGTGGTGCGGACTCCGGCTGTTTGCAGCATGTCCTTGTGCGCAATTGGAATGCCGTGGAGCGGCCCTTGATAGCGGCCTGCGCGCATCTCCGCGTCGGCCACTAAGGCCGCTTGCCGAGCTTGATCTGCACTAACGGTGATGAAGGCGCTCAGTTGGGGTTCACGTGCGTTAATCTGGGCCAAACAAGCGTCCACCAGATCCACCGGCGAGAGTTGCCCCGCACGTAAACGTCGCGCGGCTTCTGCCAAGCTCAGAGCATGCAGCGCTATCGTCATGTGTCGATGTTGGTTCGGTCAGCGCTTGAGCGCTGCTTTAGCGCTTGCGGTGGTGTACCAGTCGTAGATCTGCTCGCCGTTCCAGAACACCACGCCATCCTGTTTCTTCATGTGGCGCAGCATCGCATCGAAGTACTTGATGCGATGCGCTGCCCCTGATATGTAGGGGTGCACACCGAAAGCCATTACGCGCGCACCGCGTGCCGACTCTTTGTAGATCTGGTCGAATGCATCCCGTGTGCGCGTGTACATCGCATCAGAGTTCTGGTGCGCCGAAAGCATGATGGTGATGTCGTTGAGTTCGACCGAGTAGGGGATGGACACGAGCGGCCCAGACGCGGTACGCACGTACTGAGGTTGATCGTCGAGTACCCAGTCGCCGAACCACTTGAAGCCGGCCTCCTTGACATAGTCCAGCGTGGCGTAGGTCTGCCCGCGTCCCGGGCCCAGCCAGCCGGTGGGTGCGCGACCGGTGAAGCGGGTCAGCACATCAATCGTCTGCCGGATCATTGCTCGCTGGTCCTCGACCTTCTGGATAGCCATCTGCTCGTAGCAATGCGCCATGAACTCCCAGCCTGCATCTAGCGCGGCTTGGGCAACGCGCGGGCGGGTTTCGCAGACCTTGGCATTGAGCGAGATGGTGGGCTTAATTTTGTATTTGTGTAGCGTCTCCATCAGGCGCCAGATGCCTACGCGCATACCGTACTCGTGCCAGGTCCAGTTCGGTACATCTGGTATCGGCGCGACCCCGCCCGGCGGCGGCGAGACCTGACGCGGCATCGGGCGGCTGATGTCCCACTCCTCAACATTCACGACCGGCCAGACCACCATGCGTGCGCCGCGCGGCAACTTAAGCGGCGGTCGGTCGACGATGGCCGAGAAATCCAGTCTGTCAGCTGGGCGCATCGCAGCGTCTTCGTCTTTTTGAAAGGGGTTCATTATTCGATGCCTCCAGGGATCGTTGCCGCAATCGCTCGAAGCTTGGCCGTCTCGGTTCGGATTTGTTGAGTCATGTATTCGGGCGAGCTGCCCACCAGCACCATGCCCATGCCTTCGAGGCGCTTACGCACGGCCGGTTCTGTAAGTGCCGCCTTGACGGCTGTATTGAGCTTGGTTTGTATGTCTGTGGGCATGCCGCGTGGGCCGAACAGTCCCACCCAGTAGGTCAGGTCATAACCGGTCAATCCGGCTTCACTTACCGTGGGTATGTCAGGGAAACGCGGATCCCGCACGGCCGACGTTGTACCCAGAAATCGCAGCTTTCCGGCATCGATGAGCGGCTTGGCTTCTCCGGCGAAAATGACCTGACAAGCTCCGGCCATGACGTCCTGTAGCCCGGGGCCTGAACCTTTGTACGGCACATGTACCATCTCAATTCCAGCCATCGATTTGAAGACCTCGCCTGCAAAGTGCAGACCGCTGCCGGGGCCTGAGCTGGCGTAATTCAGTTTGCCCGGGTTGCTCTTGGCGTAGCTGATGAACTCCATCACATTGCTAACTGGAAGACTCGGATTGACGACCATCAGTAAGCCGTAGCTGCCAATCAGGGACACTGGTGTGAAATCCGAAACTGGGTCGTAGGACAAGTTTTTCTCGGTCACTGCCATGTAGGTGTGAGTGCCGTTGGTCGTGAGCAGCAGCTGGTATCCGTCAGGTGTCATCTTGCTGACCGCATCAGCGCCGATTCGACCACCGCCGCCAGGCCGGTTTTCAATGACGATTGGCTGCTTCAGTTGTCGTGACAGTGCCTCGGCAATGATGCGCGAAGTTTGGTCTGAAAATCCACCGGCCGCGTAGGGGACGATGGCCTTGATCGGTTTGTTTGGCCACTCGGCCCGCGACGAAGCCTGGGCTAAAGCTGATGCGCTAACGCTCAGCCAAGCCGCGCCCAACAAGGCAATGCCCAACCATCCCAGATAGCTTGTAGCGCACTTCGGTACTTGTTTTTCGATGGGTTCGTATTGAAGCTGCGGATGGCTGATCATTTTGTCTCCGTCATTCTTATAGTTGGGCACCACCTCAAGGCTCAACGCATGGGGGCCTCAGTGCCGTGCGCTGTGATGCCGCATGAAATCCACGAACTTACGCGTCAGCGCCGGGTATTGATCTTTCCACTCGGGAAAGGGAATGATGTCAACGTCTTGGTCCTCGAGTGGCAGCTCGGATAGCTCGCTGGATGGAATCAGGCTGGCGGCGGTTCGGCCATTGGCAGATGAGTGAGTCTTGTCGTTGCCCGGAACCACTAGCACGGGTAGGCGGTAGCCCTGTAGTTCCGCTTCTGGAATGCCCATCACGGGTTTCATGGGGCCGCTTAGAAAGGTGTCTAACCAGCTTTGCATCACGCGGATGTAGTTTTGCGGGTCCATCGACATCAAACGCTCGCGACTGCTCGGATTAAGCGTTAGGCGTTCGCTGTAGGCCTCGGTGGCACAGACTGCGGCCATACCGCCTTGCTTGGCTGCTTCAATAAATTGTCCGTAGTAAATTCGCGGCAGGCGGCCTGCCGCAAAGTCGCCGCCAGTCACTCGCATCAATAGCAGGCCCAGCACTGATTCTGGGTGGCGGCGCTGCATCATCATCGACAGTCGCGCGCCGGCTGAGGATCCACCAAAATAAGCGGTTGTCGCGCCGTAGTGGTCCATTAGCGCGTGAAGGTCATCAGCCCAGATTTCTTCTTCACTGTCATCGCCGGCTATCACGATGTCGGACGCTCCAGTGTTACGGCGGTCATGCACCAACACCCTGAACCCCTCCGCCGCAATCATGCGCGCCAGCGGCGCCATTTCGAGGTACCGGTGTCGTCCGCCTGAGTTCAGCGCCAGCCAAGGGCCGCTATCGCCATAAACTTCATGAAAAATTTGAACCGAACGAATCGTGAGATACGGCATACGAAATCCTTCGTGATTAAAAATGGTGACGTTAAGTGAATGCTGAAAGGTACGATGAACCTGCGTTATTTCATTCGATCTTGATCTTGGCATCCTTGATGACTTTGCCCCACTTAGCGATTTCGTTGCGAATGAATGCGGCGAACTCCTCTGGTGGTTCCCCACCGAGTTCGGAGCCGCGTTCGGTCGTTTGGGCCTTGTAAGCAGGGGTTGCCAATATGCGCGCTATTTCATTCTGTAGCCGGGTAATCACCGCCGGTGGTGTGCCGGCGGGCACAAAAATGCCATTCCAGCCCGAGGCTTCAACGCCCGCTAAACCGGCCTCTGCAAATGTCGGCACATCTGCGACCAGCATCACACGCTTGCCGGTGGCCACGCCCAGTGCGCGCAACTTGCCTGACTTCAGGTGCTGTGCCACCACTACCGGCGCAAGGTAAGCGACCATGACATGGCCGGCGAGCAGATCGGGCAGCTCGGCACCAATGGCTTTGTAAGGCACTTCGCGCAAGTTCACCGCGGCTGTAGTTTTGATCAATTCACCGAGCAACTGGGTGATGGATCCGGCACCGCCAGAAGCATAGGTCAGCAGCTCTGGTTGGGCCTTGGCAAGCGCCAGAAACTCCTTCAGGTTTTTAGCGTTGACGCTGGGGTGCACCACCAACACCAGTGGAGAAATGATGAGACGTGTCACCGGTAGCAGGGCTTCGCCAAGTCGGCAGCAAGTGTTGACTGTCAGCAGATCGTTCAGTGCATTGTTGATGTTGCCATGAAACAGCGTGTGGCCGTCGGCCGTGGCTCGGGCGGCTTCGCGGGCACCAATAGCGCTGTTGGCGCCGGCACGGTTTTCAATGATGACTTGCTGGCCGAGTGCCTCGCTGAGTTTGGGTGCGAGGTCCCGGGCCGCCGTGTCTACTGCGCTGCCTGGGCCGGCAGGTTCAATGATGCGGATCGTTTTAGATGGAAACACCTGCGAATGGGCCAAGCTAATGCAGAAAAAGAGTGTCGCGCTTGTCAGAATTTTCAAGAGACTGTTCATGAAATGTCCTAGAGTTGTGGGGAATTCAGCGCGAGAGTTCATGGGCTGAGTTGGCTTGATGAAGTCCTGCCCGACTCAGATGGTGGCAAGGTTGTGATCGACGCCCGCCCAGTTGCCGTCCACATAAATGAGTGCAGATTCGTCAGCCGACTGTCGACCTGCCACTACCCGGCCCAAAAGAAGCATGTGTGTTCCCGTTTCAACGGCCTGCATCAGTTCGCAGTCCAAGCTGATGACGGCATGGCGAAGCACCGGCGCGCCAGTCTCTAGCATGCACCAGTCATCGGGTTTGAATCGCAACTCGCCGGCCAGTGCCGTCTGTCCGGCGAAGGTACTGGCCAGTTCTATCTGGTGGCTGGCCAGTGTGTTCATTGAAAACGATTTGTTTTCAATGATCTTGGCGCAGGTGAAGGAAGAGCGATTGACGGCGCAGACGATGCTTGCAGGTTCTGCAGAGAGTGACATTACTGCCGTAGCAGTGAGGCCGGTGCGGTTCGGTGCCGCCCCAGTGGCAATCACGGTCACGGCTGCTGGATGCTGTCGCATCAGCTGCCTGAATTGGTCGGCAGAGAAAGTCATGCGCGCTCCCTCCTTAGGCGGTCACGGCCGCAGCTTGTGCCTGTCCGTTGCGGATGGCCGCGTTCACTCGAGGCATCACCTCATGCGCCATCAACTCCATGGAGCGTCGGCCTAGCTTCGAGTCGACCAAGTCCATGCCGGCATACACAATCTCGCCAAAGTCGCCGGCTTGTTCGCGCAAGGCCAATATTTGATCAACCACTTGATTAACTGTGCCCGAGATGACCAGCTCGTCGAGTAGTCGCTCCAGCGTGACTTGCGACTCGTCCTCATCCTGATGTTTCTTGAAAATAACATGACGGTTGGACATGCGCATTTTGGTGAGCATCTGCTTGTAGTAGTAACGGTAGGGGCTATTGGCATCACTGCGACCATAGGTCTCCACTTTGCTATCGTCATCCGTCACGAAGATGGTACGGGCCACGCGCCAATCGGCCGTGTCGGCAGCGGCGCCGACCTGACTCTTGCCTTCCGCGTAGTTGTTCCAGTGGCTGGGCAACCAATGCGGCAGGAGAAAGTTAGCTGACATGGGATGGAAGTCTCGCTGACCCATGGCGATGACACCCTTGGAGTGCGGCGCAACCACGGTTCCAACAATTTCCGGATAGGGGCGCTGGTAAGGCTTGAGCAACACACCTCGGCCGATTTCTGGAACCGCCGTCTTGGCCGTGGAGACCTTGAAGCGGTTGTTTGGGAAGTCGATGTTGTAGGGGGGCTCGCGTTCCCAGATTGCCAGAATCACGTCAATGGCTTCTGCGAACAAACGGTTACGGTCCTCTTCCAGCATGCCAAGCGCTTCCGCGTCAGAGGCTAGCGCACCTGGGCTGATGCCAAAGATGAAACGTCCTTTGGCCAGATGATCAAACATCGCGGCTTGCGAGGCTAGTAGGGTCGGGTGTGAATGCGACAGGTTTGATGTACCTGAGCCCAGTTTGATGGTCTTTGTCTGAAAAATCAGAGAAGACAGAAACAGCAGACTGTTTGTCACATTCTCGGCCTGGTCTGTCAGGTGTTCACCGACGAATGCATCATAAAAGCCAAGCTGGTCGGCCAGAATAATGGTTTCACGGTCTTCGTGAAGCGTCTCTGTTGCATCGCGGTGCAGCGGGTGTAAGGGCATGGTGAAGTAGCCAAGGCGCATGGTGGGTCCTGTTGTGTTGGGGTGTTTAAATTCGTGTGGTTTTACTGTGGTTCGACGCCTGCCGCTTTCACGTGTTCAGCCCAACGCGTGATTTCTTTGGCAGAAAAATTCTGGTATTCCTCGCGACTCATAGGCAGGGCGTCCATGCCTAAATCTTCAAGCCGCTGTTTGAATGCTGGATCATTCAGTGCCTGCAATACCCAGCCGTGTAATTTACTGACGATGGCCGGCGGCGTGCCGGCTGGCGCCGCAAGTCCTAGATGAAATCCGGTTTCATAGCCGGGGTAGCTCTCCGCAATGGCCGGCACAGCAGGCCAGGCTTTGTAGCGCTTGGCGCCAGTCACACCCAAGGCGAGGACATTGCCCCCCTTGACCTGCGGTAATGCTGGAAGGTACTCCATGAACAACACTTGGATCTGGCCGCCAAGTAAGTCTGTGGTGGCGTTACTGATGGCTTTGTAGGGCACGCCTGTGAGAGAGACACCCGTACGCAGGGCAAATAATGCGGCTGACATTTGCGATGCCGAGTTGTAATAGCCGTAGAAAACCTTGCCTGGATTGGCTTTGGCATAGCTCACCAGTTCAGCAATTGATCGGATCTTTGAATCCTTTGGGACCACAGCCACCGAGGCGGAAGTGCCGAAGGCTGCAATGTGTTCGAAATCCTTCATCGCGTCATACGGCAGCTTTTTGTATAGGCTGACGTTGGCCGCATGGGTGGTGTTTGTAGTGACTTCCAGCGTGTAGCCATCTGGCGGGGCCAGCTTCACAAACTGGGTGCCGATGATGCCGTTAGCGCCAGCCTTGTTATCGCTGATCACCGTCTGCTTGGTCTGGTCAGCCAAATATTGACCAAAGGCGCGGCCCACAATGTCGCTGGAGCCACCGGGCGCAAAGGGGATTATTAGCTTAATCGGCTGAGACGGGTAGCTTTGCGCGTGCAGCGCGCTGGAGTTGCTGATGCTCAGGAGTGCCAGAATGACCATTCGAAACGCCGTAGCCAGTACGGGTGGTCTGCGAACGCAGCGCTTGTTTTGTGACCACATCAATAGAGTCTCCTGAAATTATGATAGCCGTTCGAGCCCTCCACTCGCTGGGGGGCCGTCTGCGTGTGACTTGTTCAAATACAGTCCGAAGTCTAGGCGGTGCATCAACGCTTGTCACGATGGAAATTCCACAATCCAGAATTAATCAGGCAGTGAAAACCCCTGTCTGAAGTCCCCTGCGTTGTGTCATTGTGGTTACTCCGGAATGTGGGTGGTGGCAGATCCACGCACGGCCAGTCTCCATCGTTGCTGTTGCTGTTGTTGAAGGCAAACGCCTTCGTAGAGTTTTGTGATTAGCGCCGCCTCCCTCTTTAGTTTTTCGGCCAGACTCGCCAACTTGGCGGCGGTCATCAGGTTGGCTTCAGCCACAACGCACAGCGAGGCTATCGGGTAGCGGCGGTCATCGAAAACCGGCGCCGCCACGCCTGCAAGGCCTTTGTAAGAACGGGTGCTGCGTTTAGCGTATCCGTTGCGACGGGTTTTTTGTATCGATTTTTGTATGTGTTTGAAGGTCAGGGTTTCATCTTCGCTGACGCGCCGCTGGTTGAAGGCGATGACTTCCTCGATATCGACGGGGCTCAAAAAAGACAATAGTGCTAGGCCGAAGGATCCGATGCCCAGTGGCCAGCGGTCGTGCACTTCGAGTAGTAAAGACGGTTGCGGTGGCTCGGTGTCGGCCTTATCTAAGCACAGCATGTCGTAGCCACTGCGCACCCCTAGATAGGCCGTTGCGCCAGTCCCGCTGGCTAGGCGTTCGAGCGAGGGGTGTGCCAGTGTTTTGAGGTCGAAGGCCCCACGCATCGGGACACCCAAGGCGTATACGTCGGGTCCTAGTCGATAGTGGCGGGAGCCCGGTGGACGTTCGACCAGTCGCTCCTCTGTCATGGCTGCCAGGATGCGGTGCACGGTCGCCTTGGGCAGTTGGGTCAGCGTGCTAATTTGCATCAACGAGGCGCCCATGGACTCGAAGGTCGATAAAGTTCGCAGCAGAAGTGCTGCTCTGGCAATGCTTTGGGTGCCTTCATTTTTTAATGTCATCGTGCAGTATGGCAAACACTAGCCACTTTTTTTACAACTGGAAATTTATATCAGTACGCCGAAAATCAGTAGTGTGAGCCTGAAGCAGTGAATTTGCTGAGGTTATGGCTTGATCATCCAAGGATGCTGATCAACATGGACGAAAGGGGGTGAAAAGGTTGTCGGCGCTCACAATCACAGCTTCACCAAACGAGTCTAGTCAATGCCAACAACATAGGATGAAAAGTCGCCTTTTCGGATGCTGATACTGCTTAAAAAATTCAGATTGCCGTCATTCATCGAAGCCGTAGACCTGTCGAGGGTGATCGACCAGAATGCGCCGACGTGTTTCGGCATCCGGCACCCATTCACCCAGTAGGTCGAAGAGATCACCATCGTTAGGCATATGACGCCCCACCATGTTGACGTGAGGCCAATCGCTGCCCCACAGCAGCCGTTCGGGGGCATGTGCTACTAATGCGCATGCCAGCGGCGTGACGTCGCTGTAAGGCATGTCGTTAGGCGTGCAGCGCATTGGACCAGAGAGCTTGACCCACACGCGGCCAGTCGCTAGCATGCGAAGCAGACACTGGAAGGCTGGCTGTGAGGCGCCATCAGCCGAAGGCACCGCAGCGAAGTGGTCCAAGACCACAGGCGTCGGAAGCGACAACAGTTCCTGTTCGTGGGTAAGCAGATCATCGCCAGCGGGGTAAAACTGAACGTGCCAGCCAAAGTCCGCGACGAGGTCAATCACACGTTTTGACAAGCGAGGAAGGGCGCCCCGGTGACCTGCGCTGACAAAGCGTGCACCGCGGACACCCAAACGATCCAGCCGAGCCACATGATCACGCGTCACGTCATCGGGGAGCAGTGCGACGCCCCGAAAGCGCTTTGGAAATCGGGCCAAAATTTCCTCAAGGTGCTGAGTGTCTTGTCCGTAGCCGCCGCCGCTGACCACCACCGCACCCGCCAAACCGAGCGTATCCTGCATCGCGATCTGTGTCTCTGGTAGCGCATCTTGGGATTTGTATCGACTGCCGGGATGAAAAGGCCATTGGCTGGATGGTCCGAACAGATGTACATGGCAGTCAATGGCACCCGAGGGAGCTTTTAATGTCGGCTTGCGTGTGTTTGGGTCTGGTGGCGGTGTGAGAGGCGGTGTCATGGATTCAGTAAGCCTTGATATTGGAACTCTTGACCAGATCCACCCACTGACGCAATTCAGTGTCGATTAATTTTTCGAATTCTGCCGGCGTGTTGCCGACGGTCTCGACGCCATTGGCCTCTAGTTGTTTCAGCACGCCTGGATCACGCAGTGTCGTTCGCAAGCTGCGGTTCATCATGTCGACAATATCGCGAGGCGTGCCAGCGGGGGCCAACACACCCATCCAGAGGATGCCCTCATAACCTGGAAGTCCAGATTCAGCGATGGTAGGTACATCCGGCATCAGTGGAGAGCGCTTAAGGCTGGCGATTGCCAATGGCTTGATACGCCCATTACGGATATGGCCAGACGATGTGGCGATGGTGTCGTACTTCAGTGCCACAACGCCCGAGAGCACATCGTTCAGTGCCGGTGCTGCACCCTTGTAGGGGACGTGAGTCATTTGCAAACCTAGCTTCTGCTGCAGTAATTCCATGGTGACGTGCGGTAGGGTGCCGTTGCCAGCTGATGCATAGTTCAGCTTCCCCGGGTTTGCAGTGGCGTATTTCACGAAGCCAGCGAAATCTGAATAAGGCTGGCTGGCATTGGCAATGAGCAGTTCCGGAATCTGGGCAACTAGAGAGATAGCTGTTAAGTCGCGTGCGGTGTCGAAGCCAATTTTGTCATTCAGAGCGGGATTAATCGTGTGGTTTGGGGTCGTGAACAGCAAGGTGTAGCCATCGGGTGCCGACCTGATCACTCGCTGCGTGGCCAGCGCGCCGCCGGCACCAGGCACGTTTTCGATGAGCACTGGGGTATTCATCACATGGCTCAACTGTGCCCCCAATGTTCGGGCTACTGCGTCAACGGTGCCGCCTGCAGAGAAGGGGACAATTAGTCGTATAGGGCGATCAGGGTAGGCGGCTTGTGCTGTGATAGCCAGGGCCCCAAGTATTCCGGCGCACCCAGTGAGCAGGCTACGTCGTATATTTTTCATTTGCATGGAAGCTATCTCCTCCTGGGTTCTACATCAGGCGCATCGTTTGTTAGTAAACCAGAGCAGGGAAGTCTGCACCAATGAAAGTTTCTAATGTGCTGACCGCCCGTACATAATTCGATTCGCGCGAACGGAGACATAAAGTGCATATTGATTTTCTGGGTATTCAGGCTTTTCTGGCCGTTGCCGAATGCGGTACCTTTGGGCTTGCCGCAGCCCGGCTACACCTGACCCAAGCGGCTGTTAGTCACCGCATGCGAAAGCTTGAAGAAAGTCTAGGGGTGACCCTGATAGTGCGTACTTCGCGCGGCGCAACTCTCACCCAGGCCGGGGAGGCCATGCTGCCACGGGCGCGGCAGTCAGTGATTCAACTCGAGGAGTCTTTGGCGGTCGCGCGTACAAGCGGGCAGGTTGCGCCAGCCTGGGTTACGCTGGCTTGCCTTCCAACTGTGGCTGCCGGAGTAATGGTGCATGCACTTCACCGTATCCAGGCGCTGCTGCCTAGAGTTAGGATTCGCGTGTTTGATAGTTCGCCTGGCGAAATCGTGGAGCTAGTGCAAGCCGGTACATGTGCATTTGGTCTGACCTTGGAGCAAAGTGCCCCTGCTGGCCTGCGGATGGAACCTGTAGCCCGCGAGCGATTTGTCCTAGTTTGTCCGCGAGAACACGCGTTGGCAGGGCTGACCTCTGTCGACTGGGCTACGCTGGAATCGGAGAGTCTAATTCGCATCAGTCTGCCATCCGGTAACAGTGCCACGATTGATGAAACCCTGGGCCCCTTTCGCGAACGTTTAAATTGGGTTTATGAAACTCAGCGCACTGCAATGGCCCTGCAAATGGTGCGTGCAGGCTTAGGGTTGACCGTAGTACCTGCACTGGCCGTTTCGCCACAAGACGGGCTGGCCGTGGTGCCCTTGTGTAAGCCTGAAATTGGTCGCAGGCTGGTATTGCTCTCGCCGGAGGGCGTGCCTTTGATGGGGGAACCGCGCTTGATCGCGGATATCTTCGTGGCCCTAATTCAGGAGATGACGCTCACCGGCATGTCGTAAATGCATAGCCGCGGCTAGCAAAATAAATTCATTTGCCTTGTAGGTCATGGTGTCACTAAACTTTGGGTACAACCTCAAATTCGGAGACTTCCCCTATGCCCTTGCCAGAACAAATTTGTTTAGACAATCCTGCCAGATTGCGCGGACGACGACAGATCTTGCATTCAGCTTTAGGGTTGGCCCTTGGCGCCATTGCATGGCCATGTGTCACAAGTGCCCAAGCAGCGTTTCCTTCGCAGACAATCCGTATCGTCGTTCCGTTTGGTCCGGGGGGTCTTGCAGACATCTCGACCCGTCTCGCAGGGCAAAAACTAGCCGAGAAATTCGCTCAACCTGTGCTTGTCGAGAACCGACCAGGCGCTGGTGGTGTGGTCGCCGCCAGCGTCATTTCGTCAGCTCCTGCTGATGGTCATCATCTGATTTTGTTCAGCAATGGCACTGCGATCTCCAAGTCACTTCTAAAGCTGCCATTTGACCCGCAGGCAGATTTTGTACCGATTTCATCACTTGCGTACTTCGACCTGAATTTATTGGTGGGTCGAGATAGCAAGTTCACCGACCTGCGCTCACTGATGGTTGAAGGTGGCCGCAGGCCGTTGACCTTCGGAACCATTAATCCAGGCAGTACCCAGCACTTGTCGGGCGAATTGTTTAAATCAGTCACTCGGCTGGACGCTACTTTAGTGCCGTTCAAGACGTCTGGCGAAGTGCAATTGGCGCTGCAACGCGGCGATATTGACGTCGGCTTTGAATCTTATGCTGCCTTGCGAGGCGGTATTGAGAGTGGTGTGTTGCGGGCTCTCGCTACGACCGGGCCATCTCGAACCACTTGGTTGCCCGAAGTTCCGACCGTGAAAGAGGCAGGTGTGTCCGACTACGAAGTCACAGGTTGGAACGCCTTGTATGCCCCAAAAGGGACGCCAGTTGCCGTGCTCGAGGCCATCGGTAAAGCCCTGCGCGAAGTTATTGCCAGCCCTGACATGCGCAAGCGCCTCCTGGATCTTGGCGTCGAGCCCCGTACCAGTTCGTCGGCAGAGATGGCGAATGTATTTGAACGGGATCGACGTAAGTGGGCTCAGGTGATTCAGCTTGCCAAGCTCAAGGTCTGATTCGTATGAGCATTATCCCGACTACCCGAGCACAGTTGCCAGATGCCCCGCTGGTCGACACCCATGTGCATATTTTTAAGCGCTCAATGCCCCTGATGCCTGATCCCCGGCACGCCCCAGACTACGACTTCACAGCTGAGAAGCTAGAGTCAACGCTTGATGACCATGGCGTCAAGTTCTGCGTTATTGCGGCAGCCAGTCCTTGGGCAGATTGCAACGACTATGTGGTCAAGTCTCTGCGTTCGCGGCCGCTCTGGCGTGGCACAGTGATTCTTGAGCCGACAGTTGGGCGGCACGAACTGGATCAGCTCGCCCGTGACGGTATTGTGGGTGTGCGGTTACCTTTCATCAGCATGCCGAATCTCCCAGATCTTGACAGTTGGGAGTACCGGCGCTTTCTTTGGCGACTTGCCGACATGAACTGGCATGTTCATCTTCACCTGGATGGTCCTCGAATTCCCTTGGTGCTTCCTGCTCTTTTGAACTCGGGCGTCAAGATCGTCATTGACCACATTGCGCGGCCTGATCCAAAGTTGCTCGAAAAATGTGAGGGCTTTCAAGCCACTGTTCGTGCGGTTCAGAAAGGGAACACCTGGGTAAAACTCTCCGCCGGCTATAGACTCGGACCGTACTCAGTTGGGCTGGCTCGCGAGATGGCCCGCCAAGTGGGGTATGACCGTTTGCTTTGGGCCAGCGACTGTCCATTCGTTGGAGCAGAGTCCACAACGTACCAAAGCACCCTGGATTGGTATGGTGAGGCAGTACCCGACGCTCGAAACCGCCGGGCCATGGACCTTAATGCCATTGATCTGTACTACCGTTAAATGAGACGTCGCTCATGATCATCACGGATGCTCAGGTCCATGTCTGGGAGGCTCATCGCCCAGACCGCCCATGGCCTTCTGAAAATCAAGGTACGCCTAGTTTTGTGGCGGTGCCTGGCGCACGTCCTCACCGGGCTGAGCCGATCAACGGTCTGGAGATGACCAGCATGATGAACAACGCAGGCGTCAGCCGTGCGATCATCGTGCCTCCATCCCCGGTGGGTGACAGTAACCTGTTCGCCCTCGAGACGGCTGCCAAGTACCCCGGGCGGTTTTTGGTGATGGGCCGCTTTGACCCGACTGCTCCGGGGGCTCTAGCTCAACTCCCAACATGGCGCGATCAACCGCACATGGCTGGCATCCGCATGACTTTTCACAAACCGGAGTGGGCGAGCTGGTTGACTGACGGTACCCTTGACGACTTCTGGATCCGCTGCGAGCGCTATCGAATTCCCGTGATGCTGCTGGCGCCGGGCCGAATGGCAGACGTTGACCGCATCGCCAGCCGGTACCCAAATCTGACGTTAATAATTGATCACCTTGGAATGCACAGCCAACACCGAGATGCAGACTGTGGTGAGGACTTGAAAATGGTGCTGCCGCTGGCACGTCGTTCTAACGTTGCCATCAAAACTTCGGCAGTGCCTTGCTATACCACTGAGCCTTATCCATTTAGTAATTTTAATGGCTACATAGAGGCGATTTACCAGACTTTTGGACCTAGAAGAATGCTTTGGGGCTCCGACGTATCTCGTCTTCCATGCACTTACAGGGAGTCCGTAACCCACTTTACGGAGGCCTTGCCTTTCATCAGTTCTGAAGACTTGCCATGGGTTATGGGGAAGTCGCTCTCTGTTCTACTTGACTGGCCTGAGCTTCATTCAAAGTGACGAATGTGAACGCGGCCAGACAATTGCTGAGTAAATCCGGCAAGGCTGGTTTTGTCAGCGATTTTCATGTTGGCAAAAGTGGTTGTTAACTAGATTCGATTTAATCAAATGATCTTTGCCCGCACCAGCGCATCAAGCTGTGTCGAGCTCAAGCCCAACCCACCGTATATCTCCGCGTTGTCCTGGCCGGTGTCTGGACCGACGCCTGGCAGAAGCGCCTTGCGCCCGGTAAATCGGGGCACCGCGGCAGGCGCTGGAATGGCGCCCAGTACCGGATCCATCAGCTCTATCGTCGCGCCGCGAGCTTTGAAATGCGGATCAGCTTGTACATCGGCAATAGAGTAAACCTTGCTGAATGGCACTTCTTCCCGGTCCAAGCTTGCGCTCAATTCGGCGAAGGAGAGGCTTCTGCACCAGTCGGCCACGATTTTGTCAATAGCAACTAAATTCTCCGTACGGCGCACATTCGTTGTGAAGGCCGAATTCGTAGCCAAATCTTCCTGGTTCATGGCGCGGCATAGTCTAGTGAAGATCGGGTCCGAAGATCCGACCAACGTGAGCCACACACCATCTGCCGTCTGGTAGACGTTGGAAGGTGCTGTGTAGCCTGCGCGTGATCCAGTGCGTGCTCGTGCTTCGCCGGTGAATTTGTATTCAGCGGCAAGCGGATCGAGTAATCGCATCATTGCCTCTGTGGCCGATAGGTCAATCTCAACACCCTTTTGTTCTGACTTTGGCTTGGCATTGCGTTCGGCCAAAGCCGTAGCAATAGAAAAGGCACCGAACAGGCCGGCGATGGCGTCACCCAGTGGAAAGTTCATGTGCTGTGGTGGTCCGTCCGCGTCTCCTGTCAGGTGCGTGAAGCCGCTCATGGCTTCGAAGATGCGCGCAAATCCCGGCCGCCGGGCATATGGCCCCGTCTGTCCAAAGCCTGTCATCCGCAACACGATCAGACCGGGGTTATGTGCATGCAAAGTCTTCAGGTCCAGCCCCCATTGATCCAGTGTGCCGGTTCGGAAGTTTTCCACTAAAACATCGAAAGTCTTGATCAGATTCAGGAAGATGGCATGCCCTTCGGGCTTGCGAACGTCTAGCGAAATACCTTTCTTGCCGCGGTTGGCAGTCTTCCAGAACAACGCATGTTCGCCATGCACGGGGGCTAGGCCCCGGAGCGCGTCATTACCCTGCGGTAGCTCAAGCTTGACCACCTCCGCGCCCATGTCGCCGCAAAGAGTCGCCGAAAACGGCGCGGCCAGCACGGTGGCCATGTCGAGGATACGTATGCCGTGAAGGGGGTAACCAGTTGCGTCCATCAATTGGTCTTCAGATCGAGGGTTTTGAGAACCGGATCCCAGGCCTTTTTGTCTGTGCGCACTCGTTCCTCAAATGCAGCCGCAGAAGGATTGAGCGGTGTCGCCCCCAGCTTGGCCAACTTCTCTTTCAGTGCTGGCAGCGCTAGGGCTTTGACCAGCGCCTGATTCAGTGTGTTGAGCACTTCTTTGGGTGTTGACTTTGGGGCAACCAAGCCCATCCAGAGGCCGGCATCTAGGCCGGTAATACCCAGCTCTGTGAAGGTGGGCACGTCTGGTGCAGCCGGCGAACGGCTCTTGCCGGTCTGGGCAAGGATGCGAATTTTGCCGCTGCTCATGAAGGGCAGGGTGCCGCCCATGTTGTTGCACATCACTGGGATGTGGCCGGCCATCAAGTCCTGTACGGCCGGAGCATTGCCCTTGTAAGGCACGTGGACCAGCTTGATATTCGATTTGTGATTGACCATCTCGCACACAAGATGTGATGGTGTCGCAACGCCTGCCGACCCGAATGACATCGAACCGGGGTTGGCCTTGTCTGCCTTCACTAAGTCGGCCAGCGACTTGTGGGGACTGGCGGAATTGACCGCAATCACGTTGGGCAGGTCGGCGACCAAGCCGATTGGCGCAAAGTCGTCGATAGGGCTCCAGCTCAGGGTTTTATGAATGTAGGGCAGGAAGACGTTGGTCAATCCCGCCATCAGGATGGTGTAACCATCGGCAGATCCTTTTGCGACTAACTCTGAGCCGATCAGGCTTCCGGCACCGGCTCTGTTGTCCACAATGATGTTCTGGCCAAGGATGGTGCTCATCTCTGCAGCCACGGCGCGCGCCACTAAGTCAGTGCTGCCGGCCGCAGCGAACGGCACGATCAGTTTGATCGGCTGGTCGGGGTAGGCGGCCAAGGCCCAGTTCGAGCACAGGCCTAAAGCCAGTGCCGCAGCAATGCGGCGGAAAATGTTTGAAAGGGTCATGATGTCTCCTTATTGTTTATGTAGTGGATGATGCAGATATTTTGAGAAAGCGGCGGCCCAGCGTGGCGCGGTGCAACTCAGACGCCCCGTCATAAATGCGAAAAGAACGCAGTTCGCGCAAGATCATCGAGACGGGCGTGTCTTCCGACATACCCAGTGCCCCCATCAGTTGCGCAGCCCGGTCGGCCACGCGGTTCAGCGCTTCAGATACGAAGACTTTGGTCATGGCGGTTTCGGTCTTGACGGACAAACCGGCGTCCATGCGCCCCGCGCAATCCAGCGTCATGAGCCGGCTGGCGTAAAGGTCTATGTGACAGTCGGCGACCATGCCCTGTACCAGTTGCAGTTCGGCAAGCCGCTGGCCGAAAGAGCTGC
>Ga0208916_10000017_pt1 | contig 73869 bp, 68 predicted proteins | sample DEB19_08_DNA_5_FD_184523 | JGI IMG/M metagenome (GOLD analysis project Ga0208916, IMG submission 184523) | Aqueous microbial communities from the Delaware River and Bay under freshwater to marine salinity gradient to study organic matter... | ecosystem: Environmental > Aquatic > Marine >... | reverse complement strand
CGCGAAGACATGGCGGCGGGCGGGCCTCGCCACACATCGCTGGACCCGGACACGATGATCAACGCCCATACGTGGGATGCGGCTTTGTTGTCAGCGGGTGCCGCGATCGAGGCCACCGATGCCGTGCTGGCGGGGGAACTGGAAAACGCTTTTTGTGCCATTCGCCCACCCGGACATCACGCGTGTCGCGACAAGGCCATGGGGTTTTGCTTTTTCAACAACGTGGCCATTGCGGCCAAGCATGCGGTGGAACGCCATGGCCTCAAAAGGGTGGCCATCGTGGACTTTGATGTGCACCATGGCAATGGCACAGAAGACATCGTGGCGGGCGATGAGCGCATTTTGATGGTCAGTTTTTTCCAGCATCCGTTTTACCCGGAAGGCGGTTCGCAATCGAACGCGGCCAACCTGGTCAACTTGCCTGTACCCGCCTACACCAAGGGCATGGACATCCGCGAGTTGATTGACATGATGTGGATACCTCGGCTGGAAGCGCACAAGCCAGAGCTGATTTTCATCAGCGCAGGCTTTGATGCGCACCGTGAAGACGATATGGGGCAGATGGGTTTGGTTGAGCAGGATTACGCCTGGATCACCCAGCGCATCAAGGATGTGGCGCTGCGCCACGCCAAAGGCCGCATCGTCAGTTGCCTGGAGGGTGGCTACAACCTGAGTGCCTTGGGGCGCAGTGTAGAAGCGCACTTGCGTGTGCTGGCCGATGTTTGAAAAGGTCGACTGGGTTTGCGCCTGAGCGGCCGATTTGACTTGTGGTTTAGGCACAATCGGGCGCATGACTGATTCAACTTTACCCATCGCCGCAGACCTGTTGTTGCACCAACGCGACGCGCGTGGCGTACACAGCCTGACCTTGAACAGCCCCGCCACCTTCAACACCCTGAGCGAGGCCATGCTCGAGGCTTTGCAAACAGCCCTGAACGCCATTGCACAAGACGAACAGGCGCGTGTGGTGGTGTTGGCTGCGACAGGCAAAGCTTTTTGCGCAGGGCACAACCTGAAAGAAATGCGTGCCCAGCCCGAGCAGGCTTTCTACCAAAAGCTGTTTGCCCAATGCAGCCGCATGATGCTGTCGATTCAGAATTTGCCGGTGCCTGTGATTGCCCGTGTGCAAGGTTTGGCCACGGCAGCTGGTTGCCAGTTGGTGGCGCAGTGCGATTTGGCTGTGTCGGTGGACAGCGCCACCTTTGGCGTCAATGGCATTGATGTGGGCTTGTTTTGCGCGACGCCCAGCGTGCCATTGGTGCGCAATATGCACGCCAAACAGGCCATGGAAATGTTGCTGACCGGTGGCTTTATTTCGGCCGATGAGGCCCGCAGCCGGGGGCTGCTCAACCGGGTGTGTGCCGCGACCGAGCTGGATGCACAGGTCGATGCCTTGGTCAATGCCATTTTGGGCAAGCCCCGCGAAGCGGTGCGCATGGGCAAGGCCTTGTTTTACAAGCAGCGCGAAATGGGCATTGAAGCCGCTTACCAATTGGCCGGTCAAACCATGGCCTGCAACATGATGGACGATGTGGCCCAAGAGGGCGTTCAGGCCTTCATCGACAAAAGGAAACCGACATGGCGAATTTGAAATCCCTGCACATTGCCGACCCGCTGGCTTGGCTGGACACCTTGGCCCGCGCCGAGTCGCTTCAGGTGTTGGGGGCGTTTGCGGTTTGTGTGGCGCTGGCCTGGCTTCTTGTCTGGGGTGTGCGCCGTGTTTTTGCCGCGCAAGATTTGTCGGTCTTGCTGGGCAAGCGCCTGATTGATGGGGTCTTGTTTCCAACAGTGTTGCTGGGCTTGACTTTTGCTGCCCGTACTCTGTTGACGGTTGACCACCCCGTGGCCTTGTTTGGCATTTTGTTGCCGGTGTGCATCTCGCTGGCCTTGATCCGTTTTGGCGTCAAGGTCTTGCAAGTGGCGTTTGGCGAAGCCCCTTTTGTGCGGGTTTTAGAACGCACGATCTCGTGGATCGCCTGGTTGGCTGTGGTGCTGTGGGTCACGGGCATCTTGCCGCTGGTTCTGGATGAGCTGGACCAGATTCGATGGAAGGTCGGTGGCTCTATGCTGTCGGTGCGCACGCTGATCGAGGGGGCGCTCACGGCGGGTGCGGTGTTGATCTTCACGCTCTGGATTTCTGCAGCGCTGGAGTCACGTTTGCTCAAATCGGCCACGGGCAGTGACTTGTCGTTGCGCAAGGTCATCAGCAACACGGTGCGGGCCTTGCTGATGTTTGTGGGCTTGCTGCTGGCCCTGTCTTCGGTGGGCATTGACTTGACGGCTTTGTCGGTGCTGGGCGGTGCGGTGGGGGTGGGCATTGGCTTTGGTTTGCAAAAGCTGGCGGCCAACTATGTCAGTGGCTTCGTCATCCTGGCCGAGCGCAGCATGCGCATCGGAGACCTGGTGAAAGTGGATAACTTTGAGGGCCGCATCACCGACATCAAGGCCCGCTACACCTTGATCCGATCACCCACAGGCCGAGAGTCCATCGTGCCCAATGAGATGCTGATCACGCAGCGGGTAGAGAACCTGTCGTTGGCCGATGCCAAGGTGGCGCAAAGCACGGTGGTCTCGGTCGCCTACGATGCGCCTGTTGACCAGGTGATAGCCCTGCTTCAACAAGCTTGCCAGGCGCAGCCGCGCGTGTTGACCGACCCGGCCCCTTTGGTGGCCTTGTCGGCCTTTGGCGCTGATGGCTTGGAGTTCACCGTGAGCTATTGGTTTGAAGACCCCGCCAGTGGCCAGCTCAACCTCAAGTCAGACATCAATCGGGCCATTTTGAGCACCTTGCGCGAACATGGGATCGAGATCCCGTTTCCGCAGCGTGTTCTGCTCAGTCCATCAGGGACGGCAGCCACAAACTCAGGGCGGGGAAGGCCAACAACAGCCCCAGCGTGACGATGAGCACCAATACCAGCGGCCATACGCCACGGAAGATGGTGCCCAGCCCCACTTTGGGCAGCAAGGTGTTGAGCACGAACAGGTTCATGCCCACAGGGGGCGAGATCAAGCCGATTTGAATCACCATCACGATCAGCACACCAAACCAGACCGGGTCAAAACCCAGCTGGATCACGATGGGAAAGAACAAGGGAATGGTCAGCAACACCATCGTGAGCTCTTCCATCACGGTGCCCAGCAAGATGTAAACCAACATCATGGCGGCCACGATCATGATGGGGGACAGGCCCAATCCGGTGATCCATTCTTTGAGCTCAAAGGGCATGCTGGTGAAGTTGACGAAGTTGGCGAAGATGGTCGCTGCGATCAACAAGGTGAACAGCATGGCCGTGGTGCGGGCCGACTCCACTAACACCTCGAACAAGGCTTTCCAGTTCAGCGCCCCGCGTGCCAGCGCAAACAAAAACGCCCCCATCGCCCCCATGCCAGCGCCTTCTGTTGCGGTGAAGAAACCGCCATAAATACCGCCCAGCACAATGACCACCAACAACAAAACGCCCCAGATGCCGCGCAGCGCCGCCCAGCGTTGAGGCCAGGTGAACTTTTCGCCAGCAGGCGCGTGCTCTGGATCGCGTGCGGTCATGATGACCACGGCCACCATCATCAAGATGGCGGTCAATACGCCGGGAATCACGCCTGCGGCAAACAGTTTGCCGATGTGTGTCTCGGTGATGATGCCGTAGATCACCATGATGGTGGAGGGCGGAATCATGATGCCTAGGGTGCCGCCCGCAGCGATCACGCCCGTGGACAAGGCATCGCTGTAGCCGAGCTTTTTCATGGACGGGTAGGCGACCTTGCTCATGGTGGCGGCGGTCGCGATGGACGAACCGCAGATGGCACCAAAGCCTGCACAAGCCGCAATCGTGGCATGCGCCAAGCCACCTCGGCGGTGGCCAATGAAGGTGTACGCCGCATGAAACAGCTCGTGTGCCAAGCCAGCGCGGGCCACGAAATTACCCATCAAGATGAACAAGGGAATGACCGACAAGGTGTAGGCAAAACCGGTGTCATAGACCACTTGCGCGGTACTGGCCATGGCCGGCATCCAGCCGCGTGTCAGGCCAATGCCGACCAAGCCGACCAGACCCATCGAGAAAGCCAAGGGCATGCGCAACAGCGCCAGGCCAAAGATGGCCGCAAATCCAATCAGTGCTTCGATCACAGTGCGCCTCCTTCGGCTTCTTCATGGTCCAAAGGCTTGAACATCATGCTCAGATGGATCAGGCCGGTGAAACCACACAGCAAGCCCATGCCATGAATGAAGGGGGCTTTCAGGATTTTCAGTTGTGCCGTGGTCTCGCCGCTGGTCACAAAATCATTGCCGGTTTGCCACATGAGCCAAGCCAAGCCGATCAAGGCCGCTGCGCACAGCAAATGCACCAGTGCCCGCTGAATTTTTTTCAAGGTATCGGGCAAGATGGCATCGAGCGAGTCAAACACAACGTGTTCACCCCGTTCAGACACCAAAGGCAGTGCGCCAAAAATAACCACCACCATCAACAACTCGGTGAGTTCCAAAGACCCGGTGATCGAGTGGCTCAGCAGTTTCCGGCCGCTTACGTCCAAAAAGGTCAAGACCATGATGGCAAAAAGGGCCAAGCCGGCCAGGATGCCGCAGGCCGTTTCCAAGAGTTTTTTCAAAATCATTCCTTGATACAAAAAAGCGGTATCTGCCGGTCAGGGCGGATACCGCTGTGGGCTGAGAGGTTCTCAGCCTACCCGCTGTGGTTTTGCTGCGGCTTACTTTTCGAGTTTGGCGATTTCTGCGCGGAACTCACCCAACACTTTGGCCGCATTTTTCAGGCCTTTGTCTTCCGCGGCCTTGACCCAGCCTTGCTCCAGTGGGGCTGTTTTGGCTTTGATGTCGGCCACAAATTTGGCATCGGCTTTGGTCACTTGAACGCCGTTGGCTTGCATCAGGCCAAATGCGCGACGGTCCACTTTGTCCCAGCCACGGCCAAAGATGCGGGCTGCGGTTTCACCGGAGATCGCGTCCACGGCTTTTTTGTCTTCCGCAGACAATTTGTCGTATTTGGCTTGGTTCATCATGAACACAAAGCTGGTGTTGTACAGGCCGCCTGGGAATGTGGTGGCGTGCTTGATGATCTTGTCGATTTTGAACGACTCGGTCGATTCGGCCGGGAACAAAGTGCCATCCATCACGCCGCTGGACAGCAGCTCATAAGAATCAGGCGCTGGCTTCAGGGTCACGTTCATGCCCAGGGCTTTGGACATTTCATTGACCATGCCGCCGCCAACGCGGAACTTCAAACCGCTCAGGTCGTCTGTCTTGGCAATGGCGCGCTTGGTGTTGAACACAATGCCGGGGCCATGCGAGAACAAGGTGATGACCTTGACGCCTTGGTGCTCAGCTGCAAATTCAGGGTGTTTGCCAGTCACGCGGCTCAGTGCCACCGAGATGGTTTCTGCGCTGTTGCCCAAGAAAGGCAATTCCGACATTTGTGTCATGACAAAACGGCCTGGGGTGTAACCGTGCACTGTGTACGACAGATCAGCCAAGCCATTTTTGATGGCGTCATAGGTGCCGGGTGCGGGTGTCACGCCGCGAGGCAAGATGTTGCACTTGATGCGGCCCTTGGTGTTGTCGGTCAGCAGGTCGCACCATTCTTTTTGCGCCATGCTGGCTGTGTGCGTGGGCGGGAGCCAGCTGGAGACGGTCAGCACCGTCTGCGCTTGCGCCACACCAGTCAAGCTTGTCAGGGCGACTGCCGCCATGGAAATTAGGGTTTTCTTCATCAGGATGCTCCGTCAAATTGGTTACAAAACATAATCTAATCTAGATTCGGCCAGAACGCACTCCATGCTAACCCTGATTCGCCAACCGATTGGTCGGTGAATTCCCGGGGTTAGGATATTGAAAAATGCCAAAATGCGATCTGAAAATACGAACGACCGTGCTTTTCTGCCGATAATTCATTGTTTTAAAAGTGTTTTGATGCACAATTGACGTTTACGTTAACGTCAATTAGTTTCCCTCAATGGCGTGTTTCAAAACATCGCTGGTTTTGATCTATCAATGGAGATGCTTTCATGAAAATTCTGGTTCCCGTGAAGCGGGTCGTGGACTACAACGTCAAGGTGCGCGTCAAGTCCGATGGTTCGGGTGTAGACATTGCCAACGTCAAGATGAGCATGAATCCCTTTGACGAAATCGCCATCGAAGAAGCTGTGCGCCTGAAAGAAAAAGGCGTTGCCACCGAAGTGATCGCCGTTTCTTGTGGCGTGACACAGTGCCAGGAAACCCTGCGCACCGCCATGGCCATTGGTGCCGACCGCGGTATCTTGGTTGAAACCCCCGCTGATCTTGACCTGCAGCCCTTGGCTGTGGCCAAGCTGCTCAAGGCCTTGGTGGACAAAGAGCAACCGGGCCTGATCATCTTGGGCAAGCAAGCGATTGACGACGACTGCAACCAGACCGGCCAGATGCTGGCTGCTTTGGCCGACTTGCCGCAAGCGACTTTTGCTTCCAAAGTGGAAATCGTGGACGGCAAAGCCCAAGTGACGCGCGAAATCGACGGCGGCCTCGAAGTGCTGTCCATCAGCTTGCCTGCCGTGGTGACCACTGATTTGCGACTGAACGAGCCGCGCTATGTGACGTTGCCCAACATCATGAAGGCCAAGAAAAAACAGCTCGACACCTTCAAGCCTGAAGACCTGGGAGTCGACGTGGCCCCCCGCATCAAGACCCTGAAAGTGGCCGAGCCTGCCAAGCGCAGCGCTGGCATCAAGGTGCCCGATGTGGCTACGCTGGTGGATAAATTGAAAAACGTGGCCAAAGTGATCTAAGGACAAAAGAACATGACTTCTCTCGTTATCGCAGAACACGACAGCGCCTCCATCAAAGGCGCCACCCTGAATACCATTACCGCAGCGATTGCTTGCGGGGGTGATGTGCATGTGCTGGTGGCGGGGCACAACGCCGCTGCGGCTGCGCAAGCGGCCTCCAAAATAGCTGGCGTCGCCAAAGTCATCCATGCCGACAGCGAATCTCTGGCCCACGGACTGGCCGAAAACGTGGCGGCCCAAGTGCTCGCCATTGCTGGCAATTACAGCCACATCCTGTTTCCTGCCACTGCAGGCGGCAAAAACGTGGCCCCCCGCGTGGCGGCCAAGCTGGATGTGGCACAGATCAGTGACGTGACCAAGGTGGACTCGGCCGACACCTTTGAGCGACCGATCTACGCTGGCAACGCCATTGCCACTGTGCAAAGCACCGACGCGACCAAAGTGATCACCGTGCGCACGACCGGCTTTGACGCCGCAGCCGCAACGGGTGGCAGCGCAGAGGTAGAAATTGCGGCAGCGCAAGCTGACAGCGGCAAGAGCAGCTTCAAGGGCAGCGAGATCGCCAAGAACGACCGCCCCGAGTTGACTGCAGCCAAGATCATTGTCTCGGGTGGTCGTGCTTTGGGCAGTGCTGAAAAGTTCAACGAAGTGATGACGCCGCTGGCCGACAAGCTAGGTGCTGCCATTGGTGCGAGCCGTGCGGCGGTCGATGCCGGTTACGCCGCCAACGACTTGCAGGTGGGCCAGACGGGCAAGATCGTCGCGCCGCAGTTGTATGTCGCGTGCGGCATTTCGGGTGCGATCCAGCACTTGGCGGGCATGAAGGATTCGAAGGTGATCGTGGCGATCAACAAGGACCCTGAGGCCCCGATTTTCAGCGTGGCCGACTTTGGTCTCGAAGCCGATTTGTTTGCGGCAGTGCCCGAGTTGACACAGGCACTTTGAGCCATCGGCGCACAGAAAAAGGCATCGCACGCGATGCCTTTTTTGTAGCCCTTGAGCACAGCTACCGGTTTGTTGGATTTCCGTTTTCAATCTGTTGCAGGAGACAAAAATGAGCTACATCGCCCCCTTGAAGGACATGCTTTTCAATATCGAACATCTGGCTCGAATCGACCAGATCGCGCAAATTCCGGGCTTTGAAGATGCAGGTCTTGAAACCGCGCAAGCCGTTCTCGAGGAGTGCGCCAAGCTCAACCAGGACGTGATCTCGCCGCTGAACTGGGAAGGTGACAAGAACCCTTCTTTTCACAACGGCAGCGGTGTGACCACCACGCCCGGCTTCAAAGAGGCTTATCAGCAATACGCCCAAGGCGGCTGGCAAGGCTTGCAGCACCCGACAGAGTTTGGTGGTCAAGGCCTGCCCAAAACCATTGGCGCGGCTTGCGGCGAAATGCTCAATTCGGCCAACATGGCGTTTGCGCTGTGCCCCTTGCTCACCGACGGTGCGATCGAAGCGTTGATCACCGCTGGCTCTGACGAGCTCAAAGCCATCTACCTCGAAAAACTGATTTCCGGCCAGTGGACAGGCACCATGAACCTGACCGAGCCGCAGGCTGGATCGGACTTGGCCGCTGTGCGTACCCGCGCCGAGCCACAGCCCGATGGTTCTTTCAAAATTTTCGGCACCAAGATCTACATCACCTACGGTGAGCACGACATGGCCGAGAACATCGTGCACCTGGTGCTGGCCCGCGTGGCGGGTGCGCCTGAGGGCGTCAAAGGCATCAGCCTGTTCGTGGTGCCTAAATTCAGGGTCAATGCCGATGGTTCCTTGGGCGAGCGCAACGACGTGCATTGCGTGAGCATCGAACACAAAATGGGCATCAAGGCCAGCCCTACAGCCGTGCTGCAGTTTGGCGACAACGGTGGGGGCGTGGGTTATTTGGTCGGTCAAGAAAACCGGGGCCTTGAATACATGTTCATCATGATGAACGCAGCCCGTTATGCGGTCGGCGTGCAGGGTATCGCGATTGCTGAGCGCTCTTACCAGCGTGCCGTGCAGTACGCTCGCGACCGCGTGCAAAGCCGCCCTGTAGATGGCAGCTTGCCTGCAGCGGGCCCCATCATTCACCACCCCGATGTGCGTCGCATGCTGATGACCATGCGCGCCTATACCGAGGGATGCCGCGCCATGGCCTCTACCGCTGCCGCGGCTTACGACGCCTCGCACCACCATCCCGATGCCGAGGTGCGCAAGCAAAACCAGGCGTTTTACGAATTCATGGTGCCGCTGGTCAAGGGCTACAGCACCGAGATGAGTCTGGAAGTCACCAGCTTGGGCGTGCAAGTGCATGGTGGCATGGGCTTCATCGAAGAAACCGGTGCGGCGCAGTATTACCGCGATGCCAAGATTCTGACCATCTACGAAGGCACGACCGCGATCCAGGCGAACGACCTGGTGGGCCGCAAGACTGCGCGCGATGGTGGCCAAACCGCCAAGGCACTGGCCGCGCAAGTGGCGCAGACCGAAAGCGAACTGACCGCCTCCGGCAACGCCGATGCGCAAGCTGTGGCCCGTCGCCTCAAGGCCGCGCGTGAAGCCTTTGTGGACGTGGTCGATTTCGTGGCGGGCAACACCAAGGCCCACCCCAACGACGTGTTTGCAGGCAGCGTGCCGTACCTCATGCTGGCTGGTAACCTGATGGCGGGCTGGCAAATGGGCCGCGCTTTGCTGGTGGCACTCAGCCCGCAAGCGCAGGCGCAAGATGCCGCCTTCATGCTGGCCAAGGTCACCACCGCACGTTTTTACGCGGACCACATCCTGTCCAAGGCCCCCGGCCTGCGCGACAGCATCGTGGAAGGCGCTGGCAGCGTGACAGCGATGGCGCTTGACGCTTTCTGAATTTTCTCGACCGCGGCTGAAGACCGGCAGGCCCAACCTTCGGGCGTGGCTTGTTGGCTTTTGCTGTTTTCAAACTGGCTGGCGTGTCCCCGCGCCGACAGCCATCCCTGTTTCGGTCTTAGACAATTCGTCCACCATTTGAGGAGACCCCATGTCCAAGTTGCCACCCGTTCTGGCGAAGCTGCCATTTCCTGTCATCGCATCACCCTTGTTCATCATCAGCAACCCCAAGCTGGTCATTGAGCAGTGCAAAGCCGGCGTTGTGGGCTCAATGCCCGCTTTGAACGCCCGGCCTGCCGCGCAATTGGAAGATTGGCTGATCGAAATCACCGAAGCCCTGGCCGCCTACAACGCAGCCAACCCGGACAAGCCCGCTGCACCTTTCGCGATCAACCAAATCGTGCACAAGAGCAATGACCGCCTTGAGCACGACATGGCCATGTGTGTGAAATACAAGGTGCCGATCATCATCACTTCGCTGGGTGCGCGTGAAGAGATCAACCAAGCCGCACACAGCTACGGTGGTGTGGTGCTGCACGACATCATCAACAACAAGCATGCGCACAAGGCGATCGAAAAGGGCGCTGATGGCCTGATTGCTGTGGCCGCTGGTGCGGGAGGCCATGCGGGCGTTAAAAGCCCGTTCGCCTTGGTCCAGGAAATTCGCCAGTGGTTCGATGGCCCAGTGGCCTTGTCGGGTTCGATCGCTTCAGGCGATGCCATTTTGGCGGCGCAGGCCTGTGGCGCAGACTTTGCCTACATTGGTTCGGCCTTTATCGCGACCCACGAGGCGCGTGCCGCAGATGACTACAAGCAAGCCATCGTCGACAGCAATTCGGACGACATCGTGTACAGCAACCTTTTTACAGGTGTGCACGGCAATTACCTGGCCCCATCGATCCGCGCTGCAGGCCTGGACCCAGAGAACCTGCCTGAGTCCGATCCGACCAAGATGAACTTTGGCGGCGATGCCAAAAAAGCCTGGAAAGACATCTGGGGTTGCGGCCAAGGTATTGGTGCCATTCAGGCGGTGGTGAGCACGGCCGAACTGGTGGCCAAGTTCAAGGCGCAATACCAAGCAGCACGCGTGCGCTTGGCACTGTGATGACGGCGGTGTTTGTCTGAACCCGGTGGTTTCCACGTTCGCAAAGCGCCCTTCGGGGCGCTCTTTTTTGATTGATGCGATCAAGGCCTCCGGCTGCTTGCTCATCGTGCTGCACCACATGGCGTTTTATGGCCCCATGTCGGATGTGGTGGCCGTTGCCTGGCCTGCTGTGCTGGATTGGCTTTATGACCACGGTCGTTTGGCGGTGCAGTTCTTTTTGGTGTGTGCGGGTTTCTTGACCGCAGGTAGTCTGGCGCGGTATGAGGCACTGGATTTGTCAGAGGCCCTGAAACTGGCCTGGCAACGCTATTTGCGCTTGGCTATTCCTTTGCTGGCGGCGCTCAGTTTCACCGTCTTGGTCACCGAATGGGTACGCCCTGACTTTGACCATGCCAGCCTGTCGGCCACGCCCGATTGGGGGCAGGCACTGGCACACATGCTGCTGCTGCAGCATGTGCTGGACATGGAGGCGCTGTCGGCTGGTATTTGGTACGTAGCCATCGATTTTCAGTTGTACGCCATGACCTTGTTCAGTCTGATGCTGGTCAAAGCCTGTCGTTCGGCGCACGCGGTGCACTCGGCTCGGACTTTGCGCTGGGGCCTGTGGTTGTGCCTGACCTGCACTTCTTTGTGGGGGTGGAACTTGCATGCTGGCCTGGACAACCACGGCGTTTATTTTTTTGGCTCTTACGGTTTGGGTTTGCTCGCTTGGGAGGCGCGTCAGCATGCCAGCTCGGGCATGCCTGGTGCACCCAATCAGCGTTGGCTGGCGTGGGCGTTGATGCTGGTGATTGGTGCCGTCGCTTGGTGGCTGGAGCCTCGCTTGCGCATTGCAACTGCGTTGGGCGTGGCCTGTTTGTTGATGGGCGTGCCTGCAGCGTGGTTGTCCGGTGATTTCATCCGCTCTTCATGGTGGGTGCAAGCCGTGCACTGGCTGTCCACCGTGTCGTATTCGGTGTTTTTGATCCATTTTGGCGTGACCGTGGTCGTCAGCGCAGGGGTCAGCGCCGTGTGGCCCGATGTGCTGTGGGCCAACACACTGGGCATGCTACTCGCCCTGTTGTTGTCACTGGTGGGTGGCGCATTGCTCTACCGGCTGGTGGAACGCCAGTCAGCGACTTTGTGGCGATGGTGGCTGTGGGCCGGTGTGTTCAAGGCCAGTGTGGCACTGGCCTTGTTCATGAACCCAGCTGCTTGAGGTCAAGCGCCGCTGGCTTTGACTTTCTCGGTGATGTAGGCCAAAGCCTCTTCCACCTGGTCGATCAAAATCAGGCACAGGTCACCCGCTGACAGGCGGCTCAAGGCCGTGTCAATCGCGTTGAACTCGCCCTGAATGTCTTGCACATAAGTGGTCCGCGCAGCGCCTTGCAAACCTTCGCGCAACAAGGCGATGACTTCACCGTCTTCACGTCCGCGCTGGCAGGCATCCTGGTAGAGCAAGACATCGTCAAAGGCTTGGCCCAAAATTTTGGTTTGGTCGCGGATGTCTTGGTCGCGTCGGTCGCCTGCACCGCTGATGACCACCATGCGCTTTTTGGCAGGCATGTTGTCCACCGCTTGCACCAGCGCCTGAATGGCATCCGGGTTGTGGCCGTAGTCGGCGATCAGGGTGGCACCTCGGTAGTCAAACACATTGAAGCGGCCAGGCACGCCCTGGATGTCGCTGATGAAGGTGGCCACACCTTGGGCTATTGCATCCCACGGCACACCCACGGCCCAGGCGGCGCCAATGGAGGCCATGACGTTTTCGGTCTGGAACCCGATCTGGCCTTGTCGGGTGAGCGGCACTTGGGACAGCGGAATGCGGAAAATCTGTTTGCCCTTTTGGGCCACGATGTGGCCGTCTTCGGTGAACACGACACGCTTGCCTTGAGCGCGGTGCGTGGCCAGCACGGGCTGGTTGGCATCGAGCGCAAAAAAGGTCACATCACCAGGGCAGTGCGGTGCCATCGAAGCCACAGCCGGGTCGGCTGCGTTGAGCACGGCCATGCCGTTTTGCTCGACGTTGAGCACAATCACACGCTTCAAAACAGACAGGTCTTCGAGCGTGGTGATGTAGTTCAGACCCAGGTGATCACCGCCGCCCATGTTGGTGACGATGGCCACATTGCAGCGGTCAAAGGCCAGGCCTTCGCGCAGCAGGCCACCGCGCGCGGTCTCGAACACGGCCGCGTCCACATCGGGGTGCATCAGCACGTTACGGGCGCTGCGGGGGCCGCTGCAATCGCCTGAATCGGTCTGGCGGCCATTCACGTAAACGCCATCGGTGTTGGTCATGCCCACGCGCAGGCCTTGCGCCTTGAGCAAGTGCGCCGTCAAGCGCACCGTGGTGGTTTTGCCGTTGGTGCCCGTGACCGCGATCACCGGAATGCGGCCGGTTGCGCCATTGGGGAACATCTGGTCGATCACGGCGTTGCCCACGTCACGGCCCTTGCCGTAAGACGGGCTGATGTGCATGCGCAAGCCCGGTGCGGCATTGACTTCGACAATGCCGCCGTTTTGTTCTTCGAGTGGGCGCAAAACAGATTCGCACACCACGTCCACACCGCAAATGTCCAAGCCCACCATCTGGGCTGCTTCGACCACGCGGGCGGCCACTTCAGGGTGCACATCGTCGGTCACGTCGGTGGCGCTGCCACCGGTCGACAAGTTGGCGTTGTTGCGCAAAATGACCCTTCGGCCTTTTTCGGGCACCGACTCAGGCTCCAGATCTTGGGCGTGCAAGCGACCGATGGCAATGTCGTCAAAACGGATTTTGGTCAATGAGGTCGAGTGACCGGTGCCGCGGCGCGGATCTGCGTTCACCAGATCCACCAATTGGCGCACAGTGTGTTTGCCATCACCCACCACCAACGGGGGCTCACGGCGTGCGGCGGCGATGAGCTTGTTGCCCACCACCAGCAGGCGGTAATCATGGCCGGGCAAAAACTTCTCGACCATCACGGTGCCATAGCGCTCGGCGGTGGCATAGGCGTTGTCAAACGCGCTGCGCTCGGTGATGTTGACCGTGACGCCTTTGCCTTGATTGCCGTCTTGTGGTTTGACCACCACAGGCAGGCCCACTTCCATGGCGATGGCCCAGGCTTCGTCGGGCGTTTGGGCCGGACGGCCCAAGGGCACAGGCACACCGGCTGCGTGCAGCAGTTTTTTGGTCAGGTCTTTGTCTTGCGCGATCGATTCGGCAATCGCGCTGGTGGAGTCAATCTCGGCCGCTTGAATGCGGCGCTGCTGCGAACCCCAGCCAAATTGGACCAGGCTGCCATCGGTCAGGCGGCGGAAAGGAACACCCCGCGCCACCGCTGCATCGACGATCGAACCGGTGGATGGCCCCAAACGCACATCTTCGTCCAATTCGTGGAGCTGGGCCAAAGCGCTTTCCAGGTCAAACCCGTGACTTTGCATGGCGGACTGGCAAAGCTTTTCAGCCAATTCCAGCGCCAGACGGCCCACAGCTTCTTCAGAATATTGGACCACCACTTGGTAAACGCCGGCCTCTTCGGTGGCCGTGGTGCGGCTGAAAGTGACAGGGCAGCCCGCTTGGGCTTGCAGAGCCAGCGTGACTTTTTCGAGAGCATGAGCCATCGAGGGTGCTTGGCCTGAGCGGCTGCCCTCGATGGGGCCTACCTCGGGAAAGATGCGGCGCAGGCGCTGCTCGATCGGGTGGTTGGCCGACAGGCTGCGTTCGGCCTCCGGGCAGGTCACGATGGCTTCAATGGCCGTGTGACGGCTCCACAAATTGGGGCCGCGCAGGGCGCGAATTCTTGACACTTCCATGAACCAGGATTCCTGTGATGCGGTAAGGCCGAAGGGCTCGTCGGGTGTTAATGAGGGGTGTTCTGGCCGAAGCTCTTGACGCCAGCCCGGATCAGATCCGTGCTGATGTCCAGCGCCCAAGCCACACAGGAGGCAATCAGCATGTCGTCGGTGCTGAGTTTGCCGTTTTGCAGCAAGCGTGACACCGCAGGTCGTTTGGCGGACAACACGAGCGACTCGCGCGGGCCTTCACTCAAAACCAGTTGTCCGTCACGCCAGAAAGCCACGCGGCCCCCTGCGGCGAGGTGGGCCAAAAGGCGAGGGTTGTTTTCGTCGTCAGCGTAAAAAATCACACTGCCATCGCAATAGCGTGCCAGATCGGCCGCTTGTTCGTCAGCCGCATTCAGCACGGCCGTGCCATGCGGCAAGATCACGTCGATTTGTGTGCGCACGTAGCTCGGCATTTTCTCGTCGTTGCCTGCGTACAAGTCGTCCAGACCTTGGGCCTTGGGCATGCGTGTGACGACGCCCACTTGGCAACGGTCATAGGGCAAGCCCTCGGCCAGCAAATGGCGTACATCGCTTTCAAAAACAGCGACCTGAACAGATCGGTTGATTAAAAGTCGCTGGGCATTGTCCCAGTCCATGCCGCCGTGGCTTTGCAGCTGGCGCTGGTTCATGTACAAGCCGTCCGCACAGGCCAATCCGGTGTACAGGCCTTTCAGGTGCAACAGCCAGTCCACCAATTGCGCTGGGCGGGTCGTGTCGCCATCGCCCATGAGGCCAACCACCGGAATGCGGCCGGTATCAGCTGGTTTGAACAAGTGATTGGCGATGGCCAGACCGACGGGGCGAGGCTGGCCGACCGCGGGTTTCAGGTGCATCAACAAGCCGGGCCCAGCATTGACCTCGACGATGGCGCCACCTTGTGCGGCCAAGGGCTGCGAAATGTCTTGTGCGACCAGATCAACGCCTGCAATGTCCAGACCCACGACGCGTGCGGCCAGCACGGCTTGCGCAGCCACTTCGGGGTGAACTTCGTCTGTCACATCCAGCGCCATGTTGCCGGTGCGCATGATGAGCACGGATCGGTCTTTGTCTGGCACGCTGTCAGCCGTCAGGCCTTGGCGTTTGAGTTCCAGCACCGAGGTGGTGTGTTCGTCCAGGCGGATGGTGTCGAGCGGAAAATCTTCTTCTTCGCCACGGCGGGGATCGGAGTTGATCTGCAACTCGATCAGTTCGGACACGGTGTGCACGCCATCACCCACCACGCTGGCTGTTTCGCCTTTGTTGGCCGCGGCCACATGGTCGCCTACCACCAACAGGCGATGTTCTTCGCCCCGGATAAAACTTTCAACGATGACTTCACTGCCTTCGGCCAGGGCGATGTCGTAGGCGGCTTCGATGTCTTCCTGTTTGGACAGTTCGAGTGATACGCCACGGGCATGGTTGCCATCGGTCGGTTTCACGCACACGGGCAAGCCAATGTCTTGCGCTGCTTCCCAGGCCTGCGCGGGGCTGCCCACGATTTGACCTTGCGGCACAGGCACACCGCACATGCTGAGCAGTTGCTTGGTCAGGTCTTTGTCTTTGGAGATGCCTTCGGCAATCGCGCTGGTGCGGTCGGTTTCGGCGGTCCAGATGCGACGCTGCTGGGCACCGTAGCCCAGTTGCACCAGGTTGCCATCGTTCAAGCGAATGGCAGGGATACCCCGGTCGCTGGCTGCATCCACGATGCTGGCCGTGCTGGGGCCGATGCACAGGCTGTCGACCATCTGCTTGAGGCGGTTGACTTCGGTCTTGACATCAAAAGCACGGTCCTCGATGGCGGCCAGGATCAGCTCACGCGCTGTCTCCAGTGCGCTTCGGCTGACAGCTTCGTGGCGCGTGCGGATCACCACTTTGTAGACGCCTCGTGGGCCAGCTTCGCGGGCCTTGCCAAAACCGGTTTGCATGCCGGCCTGGGTTTGCAGCTCCAGTGCAACGTGTTCCAGTACGTGGCCAGCCCAAGTGCCTTCTTCCAGTCGTTGCAAGAAACCGCCACGTTCACCCACGCTGCAGCGGTGTTCAATCAAACCGGGTAGCCAGCTTGTCAGACGTTGGTTGAATCCTGGCAAGGTGTTCGAAGGGAAGTCTTCCAGCGCGCCAATGTCAATCAGCGCCTCCATGACAGGACGGTAAGTCCAGATGTTGGGACCGCGCAAATGGGTCATGCGCAGAAATTGGATGTTTTTGGCGTTCATGAATGAAAAGGGCGGCTATACAATGACCGGCCCGTCACGGCGCTGGGAGATTGCTCTGGATTCAAAAGAGTCATGGACAGTTCATGTGCAGTCGTGTGCGACATCAATGGTTGTTTTTTGTCTCGTCGGCCGCCGTGGTCGTTCGAGTCGCTTCCGGTTCATCCTTCAATGACATCAACTTCTACTTTGGCCTCTGCATCCCGTCAGGTTCTTCCCGACGCTTGGCAGGTTGAAGTCCATTCTTGTCTGCAACCCGATGAAAACGCAACAGCCTGGCTGGAGGTTGACTTGGACGGCAGCTTGCGATTTGCCAAAAGTGCCGTCATTTTGACCGATCAGCGGGTCTTATCCCGCCTTGAGGGTGAAAAAAACTGGTCCAGCTGGGCTTTGCAGCCGGGTTTGTCTTTGAAACTCACTGACCATGCGGGTGTCGGGTGTCTGGCCTTGACCAGCCCAGAGGGGCAATTGGCGGTTTGGCGCTTCACGCTGGGTCTGCAGGCCGCAGTCGCCCGCTGGGCCGCACAGTTTGAAAGTCAGTTGGCGCAGCAGCTGATGCCATCGGGCAGTCCATCGGAAGGCCGTCCCTTGCAGGCGGTGTTGTCCGGCTCGGTGTGCCCGGTTTGCCAGACCGTCATGAGTGATGAGGATGAAGACTGTCCGAGTTGTGGTCGGGAAGACCTGGCGCCGCCTTCGACCTGGACACTTTTCAAGCTTTGGCGTTTTGCGCGGCCTTATCAGCGCTCTTTGCTGGCAGGTTTCTCTCTCACATTGGCGGCCACGGCCGCCACTTTGGTACCGCCATACCTGACCATGCCGCTGATGGACGACATTCTGATTCCTTATCAGAACGGCAAAGAAATCGATCCCACGTTGGTGTCCATGTATTTGCTGGGCTTACTGGCTTCTGCTTTGCTGGCTTGGGGTCTGGGCTGGGCCAAAACCTACATATTGGCGCTGGTTTCCGAGCGCATTGGCGCTGACTTGCGCACCACGACTTATGAACATTTGCTCAAACTCTCTCTGGAGTACTTTGGCGGGCGGCGCACGGGTGACCTGATTGCCCGCATTGGCAGCGAGACCGACCGCATCAACGTGTTCTTGTCGCTGCACCTGCTCGACTTTGCCACCGATGTGCTGATGATCCTGATGACGGCGGTCATCTTGTTCACCATCAACCCGACTTTGGCGCTGGTCACCTTGTTGCCCTTGCCTTTCATCGCCTGGTTGATCCATGTGGTGCGCGAAAAACTGCGCACCGGCTTTGAAAAGATCGACCGCGTCTGGGCCGAAGTGACCAACGTGCTGACCGACACCATTCCCGGCATTCGGGTGGTCAAAGCGTTTGCGCAAGAAGACCGTGAGGCCCAACGCTTCAAGGACGCCAACAAACACAACCTGTTGGTCAATGACCGATTGAACCGGGTGTGGTCGCTGTTCTCGCCTACGGTCACCTTGATGACCGAGATCGGCCTCTTGGTGGTCTGGGGTTTTGGCATCTGGTTGGTCTCGGACGATCAGATCACCGTCGGTGTGTTGACCGCCTTTTTGGCCTACATCGGCCGCTTTTACAGCCGCCTTGATTCGATGAGCCGGATCGTCTCGAACACGCAAAAGGCCGCTTCGGGGGCCAAGCGCATTTTTGACATCCTGGACCATGTGTCCAGCGTGCCCGAGCCCGTGAACCCGGTGGCTTTGCCGCCCCAGGTGCAAGGCCGCATTACCGTGCGCGATGCGGGGTTCCGCTATGGCAACCGCGCGGTCATTCGCCAACTCAACCTCGATATCCAGCCCGGCCAGATGATTGGTTTGGTGGGCCACAGCGGTTCGGGCAAGAGCACCTTGGTCAACCTGATTTGCCGTTTTTACGACTTGACCGATGGCGCGATTGAGCTGGACGGCACCGACATTCGCCAGCTGAAAGTCGCCGACTACCGCCGTCAAATCGGCTTGGTGTTGCAAGAACCATTCTTGTTCTTTGGCACCATCGCCGACAATATTGCCTATGGCAAGCCCGAAGCCACCCGCGAAGAAATCGTCGCGGCGGCCCGTGCTGCACATGCCCACGAGTTCATCTTGCGCATGCCGCAGGGTTATGACTCGCTGGTGGGTGAACGCGGTCAGGGTTTGTCAGGCGGCGAGCGCCAACGCATTTCGATTGCCCGCGCCTTGCTCATCAACCCGCGTATTTTGATTTTGGACGAGGCCACCTCCGCCGTGGACACCGAGACCGAAAAAGAGATTCAAAAAGCGCTGGACAACTTGGTGCGTGGTCGCACGACCATCGCCATTGCCCACCGCTTGTCGACCTTGCGCAAGGCCGACCGTCTGGTGGTGATGGACAAAGGCGTGGTGGTCGAAGAGGGCACGCACGATGTGTTGATCGAGGCCCAAGGCGCTTATTGGCGTCTGTACGAAGCCCAGCAGCGCCAGGCCGAAACCGAAGCGGTTTTGGGCGGGAGCCTTGAAGCTGCAGAACAAAAGGTGAGCGCATGAGCCCGTTTGACTTGCAACGCGATGCGTTTGGCCGCTGGGTGTTGACGATGCCCGACGGCACGCGGTATGTGCCTGTGACGGCTTTGCGTGCCTATCCCGTGTCGGCCCCTGACGCGGGCGTGGCGCTGATGGACGCGGACGGGCGCGAGATCGTCTGGATCGATGAGCTGGCGCAACTCGAAGCGCCACTGCGGGCCAGCGTGGTGCAAGCCCTGAACGAACGCGAGTTTTTGCCCGAAATTTTGCAGTTGACCGATGTCAGCAGCTTTGCCACACCCAGCACCTGGTCGGTGGTGACTGACCGAGGTGTCACGCAATTTTTGCTCAAAGGCGAAGAAGATATCCGTCGCCTGACTGGCACGGTGCTGCTCATCAACGACGCCAATGGCGTGCAATTCATGATCCGCGACCTGGCGGCCATGGACAAGCACTCGCGCAAACTGCTCGACCGCTTTTTGTAGGTCGGGCGTCGGCGCCGACCATGACAGCTTCTGCCGAGAAGCTGCAGCTTGTCCTGGACCTTGAAGTGCCTGTGCAGAGGAGGGTAGATCAGAGCAAAGTTAATCTACCGTTTGGCTACAAAGGCCAGACCGAACCGTGCTCGGGCACCATGGCGCGCCACTTGATTTCATGTTCGATGCGTTGGCGCAGCATGTCGGACGCCTCGCGTTCACCGTGGACCACATACACCTGACCTGGCGCACTGGGCATTTTGTGCAGCCAACTCAAAAGTTGGTTCGCGTCGGCGTGGGCCGAGGCCGATTCGATCTGTGCGACTTCAGCACGCACCGCGATATCCTGCGCATGGATGCGCACGCTGGATTGCCCGTTGGCCAGCGCCGCGCCACGGGTGCCAGGGGCCTGATAGCCCGTCAGGATGACCAAGTTGCGGTGATCGCCCAAGTATTGCGCCAAGTGGTGCAAGACCCGCCCGCCCGTGGCCATGCCGCTGGCTGCCAAGATCACCATGGGCCCGTGTCGGCGTGCCAGCGATTTCGATTGCTCGGGCGTTTCCAGCATGGTGGCCGCATGGTCCATGTTGCGCACCTCTTGTGCGTTCAGTCGGTGCTCACCAGGGTGGCGTTCAAACAAAGCGGTGGTGTGGATGGCCATGGGGCTGTCCAGAAAAATCGGCAAACCTCGGGGTATTTCCCCTGCCGCCTTGAGCTGCGCGATGGTGTGCAGCACAGCTTGCGCCCGCCCTACCGCAAACACTGGCACCACGGCCACACCGCCACGAGCAGCCAGTTTTTTCAACAGAGGGCCGAGTTCTTCAAACAGTTTTTCTTTGGGGTGCTGGCGGTTGCCGTAGGTCGATTCGATCAAGACGGTGTCGGCCTGCGGCGGTGGCTCGGGCGGGTTCATCAAGGGGTCATCGGGGCGGCCCAGATCGCCTGAAAACAAAATGCGCCGACCGCCCACATCCAACAACAAACTGGCGGCGCCCAAAATGTGACCGGCCGGCTGAAAGCGGGCCTTCCAGCCGCGGATGGGTTCGAACCACTGGCCCTGATGCTCTGCGTGCAATTGCTTGAGGCTGTGGATGGCCTCTTGTTGGGTGTACAGCGGCAGTGCGGGCGCGTGTTTGGAAAAGCCGTGCCGGTTGGCAAAAAAAGCATCTTCTTCCTGAATGTGCCCGCTGTCAGGCAACAAGATGCTGGCCAAATCGCAAGTGGCTGATGTGGCATGTACCCGGCCCCGAAAACCGTTTTTGACCAGCAAGGGCAGATACCCGCTGTGGTCGAGGTGTGCATGGGTCAGCACCACCGCATCGATGTGCGCGGGGTTGGCAGGCAGAGGGTTCCAGTTGCGCAAGCGCAGCTGTTTGTAACCCTGAAACAAGCCGCAATCGACCAGCAGCCGCTTCTGGTTGTGCTCAATCAGGTATTTGGAGCCGGTGACGGTGTCGGCCCCTCCAAGGAAGGTGATGGTGGCGCTCATGCTGGCATGCTGCGCTCAAAATATACAAGGGCGTTTGAGGCAAGTCATGTAGACGCTTGTTTTGCCAAACCGACGCACTGATAGTCATACCCGCGCACTAACTGTCATAGCGGCGTTCTAACTGTCATAGCGGCGTTCTAACTGTCATAGCGGCGTTCTAACTGTCATAGCGGCGCTCTAACTGTCATACCCGCGCATGCGGGTATCCATGGCGGCCGAAAGCATGGACCCCCGATCCAGTCGGGGGTGACCATTCACGTGTCATGCCCGCGCCCTATTTGTCATGCCTGCACCCTATTTGTCATACCCCCACCCTATTTGTCATACCCCCACCCTATTTGTCATACCCGCGGATGCGGGTATCCATGCAATTCGAAGGCCTAGACCCCCGATCGCGTCGGGGGTGACAAAGGTAAGGCAGGTCGCAGGTGACAAGCGCAGATCAACCGCCGAAAAAGCCTTTCAGCTTGTCGGTCCAGCTCTCGCCACTGGGCTGGTGTTTGCCGCCGCCTTTGGACAGCGACTCGTCAAATTCCTTGAGCAACTTGCGTTGGTGCTCGGTGAGCTTGACGGGGGTCTCCACTGTGATGTGGCAATACAAGTCGCCCGGGTAGCTGCCGCGCACGCCTTTGATGCCCTTGCCGCGCAGGCGGAACTGCTTGCCGGTCTGAGTGCCTTCGGGGATGTCGATGGCCGCTTTGCCGCCCAAAGTGGGCACATCGATTTCGCCGCCCAAAGCCGCTTTGGTGAAGCTGATGGGCACGGCGCAATGCAGGTCGTCGCCATCGCGCTCAAAAATAGAATGCTTCTTGAGGCGGATCTCGATGAACAGATCGCCCGGAGGCCCACCGTTGGTGCCCGGTTCGCCATTGCCCGCGCTGCGAATGCGCATGCCGTCGTCGATGCCCGCCGGGATTTTGACTTCCAGCGTCTTTTGTTTTTTGACCTTGCCTTGTCCGTGACAAGTGCCGCAGGGCTCGGGGATGATTTTTCCGGTCCCTCGGCATTGCGGGCAGGTTTGTTGCACGCTGAAAAAGCCCTGACGCATTTGCACTTGGCCTTGGCCATGGCAGGTCGAGCAGGTTTTGGCGCTGGTGCCTGGCTTGGCTCCGGTGCCGCTGCAGGTGTCGCAGGCGTCCCAGCTCGGGATGCGCAGTTGCGAGTCCTTGCCGTTGGCCGCTTCTTCGAGCGTGATTTCCATCGCGTAGCTCAGGTCTGCGCCACGGAAAACTTGACGGCCACCGCCGCGTCCGCCCCGGCCCTGGCCACCAAAAATGTCACCAAAGATGTCGCCAAAAGCGTCACCGAAACCACCGAAGCCTTCGGCACCACCGCGCATGTTGGGGTCGACGCCGGCGTGGCCGTGTTGGTCGTAGGCGGCACGCTTTTGCGCGTCCGACAGCATTTCGTAGGCTTCTTTGACTTCTTTGAATTTGGCCTCGGCTTCTTTGGCCTTGGCGTCTTCGCCCTGATTGCGGTCAGGGTGGTACTTCATCGCCAGCTTGCGATAAGCCTTTTTGATGTCTTCGTCCGAGGCGTTTTTGGCAACGCCCAGCACTTCGTAAAAATCTCGTTTTGTCGCCATGACTCTTGACCCTGGCCTTCAGGCCGTTTCATGCAAAAAGCGTCCCGAGCCATGCTCGGGACGCTGCAGCTTGTGGGTGGGAGGCCGCTACTGCGGCCGAATGCATTCGCGAGCGGGGGCTCGCTCCCACAACATCACAGAGGGCGATCAGCCCTTTTTGACTTCCTTGACTTCAGCGTCCACGACGTTGTCGTCTTGTGGGGCTGCGGACTCTGCGGCACCTGCACCTGCAGCAGCTTGCTGGGCTTGCATGTCGGCATAGACCTTTTCGCCCAGCTTCTGGCTGGCCGTCATCAGGGCTTCGGTTTTGGCTTCGATGGCGTCTTTGTCTTCGCCTTTCAAAACTTCTTCCAATTCCTTGGTTGCCGCTTCGATGGCTTCTTTTTCAGCTGCTTCGATCTTGTCGCCGTGCTCGGCCAGGCTCTTCTTGACGCTGTGGGCAGCGGCTTCGCCTGCGTTGCGCGCTTGCACCAGTGCCAGTTTTTTCTTGTCTTCTTCGGCGTTCAGCTCGGCGTCTTTCACCATTTGCTGAATTTCGGCTTCGGACAAACCGGAGTTGGCCTTGATCGTGATCTTGTTCTCTTTGCCGGTGCCTTTGTCTTTGGCGCCCACATGCAAGATGCCGTTGGCGTCAATGTCAAAAGACACTTCAATTTGGGGCGTGCCGCGCGATGCTGGCGGAATGCCTTCGAGGTTGAACTCGCCCAGCGCTTTGTTGCCGCTGGCGATTTCGCGCTCACCCTGGAACACCTTGATCGTCACTGCAGGCTGATTGTCTTCAGCGGTCGAGAAAGTTTGTGCAAACTTGGTCGGAATGGTGGTGTTCTTGGTGATCATCTTGGTCATGACGCCGCCCATGGTCTCGATGCCCAAAGACAAAGGGGTCACGTCGAGCAGCAACACGTCGGTGCGGTCACCCGACAAGACCTGGCCTTGAATCGCAGCGCCCACGGCCACGGCTTCGTCGGGGTTCACGTCTTTGCGTGGCTCTTTGCCAAAGAATTCTTTGACCTTTTCTTGCACCTTGGGCATGCGGGACATGCCGCCGACCAAGATGATGTCGTCGATGTCACCGACAGCCACGCCAGCGTCCTTGATGGCCATGCGGCAAGGGGCAATGGTGCGCTCGATCAGCTCTTCGACCAACTGCTCAAGCTTGGCGCGGGTCAGTTTGACATTCAGGTGCTTGGGGCCTGTGGCGTCTGCGGTGATGTAAGGCAGGTTGACATCGGTGGAGGCCGAGCTGGACAGCTCAATCTTGGCTTTTTCAGCGGCTTCTTTCAGGCGCTGCAAGGCCAACACGTCTTTGGCCAGATCAACGCCCGATTCTTTCTTGAACTCGGTAATGATGAAGTCGATGATGCGTTGGTCGAAGTCTTCGCCGCCCAAGAAGGTGTCACCGTTGGTGGACAACACTTCGAATTGTTTCTCGCCATCGACATCGGCGATTTCGATGATGGACACGTCAAATGTGCCGCCACCCAAGTCATACACCGCGATCTTGCGGTCGCCTTTTTCGGTTTTGTCCAAGCCAAAGGCCAGGGCGGCGGCAGTGGGCTCGTTGATGATGCGCTTGACATCCAAGCCCGCGATGCGGCCTGCGTCTTTGGTGGCTTGGCGCTGTGCATCGTTGAAGTAAGCGGGCACCGTGATCACGGCCTCGGTCACTTCTTCGCCGAGGTAGTCTTCGGCGGTTTTCTTCATCTTGCGCAGGATTTCAGCGCTGATTTGCGGCGGGGCCAGCTTGTTGCCGCGCACTTCCACCCAGGCGTCGCCGTTGTCGGCTTTGGCAATGGTGTAAGGCATCAGGTCGATGTCTTTTTGGACTTCTTTTTCAGCAAACTTGCGACCGATCAGGCGCTTGACTGCGTACAAGGTGTTGCGGGGGTTGGTGACCGCTTGGCGCTTGGCCGATGCGCCGACCAAGATCTCGCCGTCTTCTTGGTACGCAATGATCGACGGGGTGGTGCGAGCGCCTTCGGCGTTTTCGATCACTTTGGTCGTGTTGCCTTCCATGATGGCCACGCACGAGTTGGTGGTGCCCAGGTCAATACCGATGATTCTTCCCATTTTGATGCTCCGAAAATTAGTGAAAGTGCAGATGGTCTGCAAGTGGGGTGGCGCAGGGACTTTTCAAGTCCCCTTGCACGCGAAAATGCCCCAAAAAGGCCGAAAAGGTGTTTATTTGGGTGCTGTGACAGTCACCAAAGCAGGCCGCAAGACACGGTCAGCAATGGAATAGCCTTTTTGCAGCACATTGACCACGGTGTTGGCTTCCTGGTCTGCGGGCACCACGCTGATGGCTTGGTGGTGGTGCGGGTCGAATTTAGTGCCTGCTGCGGGCGCGATTTCGAGCACTTTGTTGCGCTCCAGCGCGCTTTTGAGCTGACGCAAGGTGGCTTCAGAGCCTTCGCGGATTTGCTCGATCGTCACATTCGGGATGGCCAAACCGGCTTCCAGGCTGTCCAGTACAGGCAGCAGGCTGTCGGCAAAACCTTCTACGGCGAACTTGCGGGCCTTGGCGATTTCGTCGTCGGCACGGCGGCGGGCGTTTTGCACATCGGCTTGGGCACGCAAAAACTGGTCGGCCAGATCGGCGTTTTGGGCCTTCAGGTTGACCAGCTCAGCTTGGGCATCGGCCAATGGGTCGGTCGAGGTGGCGGTCTGCGCGCTGGCAGTTGCAGCAGACTCTTCGTCGCTCAGTGCTTGGGGATTGGGGTTTTGAGTGGTGTCTGACATGAACAATGTCCGCAAAAAATGAATACCCCTCTTAAATAGGGGCGATGTTTCAGGCTTCAAGAGGGGTTTTGCGTTTGGAATCTGACAGCGCAGGGCAAGAAAAAACCCGCCAAACGGCGGGTCCGGCTGAGCCAAGCACTGATCGGGATCAGTTCAGTGCCAGCAATTCCACGTCAAATTTGAGCGTTGCATTGGCCGGGATCACCCCGCCAGCGCCGCGTGCGCCGTAGCCCAATTCGGAAGGGATGATCAGGGTGCGCTGGCCGCCGACTTTCATGCCGGCCACGCCTTCGTCCCAGCCCTTGATGACCATGCCCGCACCCAAACCAAACACAAAGGGGTCGCGGCGGTCGCGGCTGGAGTCAAATTTGGCACCTTGCTGGCCATCTTTGTACAGCCAGCCTGTGTAGTGCACGGTGACGTCTTGGCCCGGGGTGGCTTCGGCGCCTTCGCCCACGACAGTGTCTTCGTATTGCAGGCCGGAGGGGGTGGTGTTCATGGTGTTCTTTCAGGAAAAGGGGCCAGATGCAGCCCTCTTGCAAGCCGAAATTATGCCAGCAGGCCTCGCCGGGCCAGATCGCGCATGAGTGCGCTGACGCCATAGCGCCATGGCGGGGCTTGGTCGGAGGTGGTGACCCGGTTGACCAAGCTGCCCAAGTGAGGTGTGGAGACGCTCACCACATCCCCCACGACATGGGTGAAACCTTGGCCGGGGCCGTGGCGGTCTTGCGTGGGGGCAAACATGGTGCCCAGAAAGAGCATCATGCCGTCGGGGTATTGGTGGTGTTTGCCCATGGCCTGGTTGACCAGATCCAGTGGATCGCGGCTGATCTGGGACAGGGCGCTGCTGCCTTGCAGAACAAAGCCTTCGGGGCCTTCCACTTTCAGGCTGAGGTCGCATTGGCGCACATCGTCCATGCCAAAGTGGGCGTCGAACAGGCGAATGAAAGGTCCAATGGCGCAACTGGCGTTGTTGTCCTTGGCTTTGCCCAGCAGCAATGCGCTGCGGCCTTCAAAGTCGCGCAGGTTCACGTCGTTGCCCAGCGTGGCCCCCACGACCTCGCCGCGCGAGTTGACCGCGAGCACGATCTCGGGTTCGGGGTTGTTCCATTGACTGGCTGGGTGAATCCCGACCATGGCACCCGTGCCGACCGCGCTCATGGCTTGCGCTTTTGTGAATATTTCGGCATCCGGACCGATGCCCACCTCCAAGTATTGCGACCACATGCCTTGGGCCAGCAGCACCTCCTTGAGCTTGACCGATTCGGGCGAGCCGGGTTTCACGCTGCGCAGGTTGTCACCAATGACTGCCACCACGGCCTGGCGCACGGCCTCGGCTCGGCTGGCATCGCCTCGGGCTTGCTCTTCGATCACCCGCTCCAGCATGCTGGCCACAAAGGTCACGCCTGCGGCCTTGATGGCTTGCAAATCGCAAGGGGCCATGAACCACGGCATGGCCGGGTCACGAACTGCCTCGTTGCTGTTGGCCAAAACCGCGTCCGTATCGGCCAGCCATGTGGCTTGCTCGTTGGCCATCCATTGCCTGACCCGCTGCGCGGGCTGGTCTTGTTCCAGCAAGGCACTGCAGGTGGGGGCCAATTTGGACAGGTCCAGCACGCTTTGAGGCGTGACTGCGACCAAAACGGGGCCGGTGTCGGGCAGCCAAAGGCGACCGATCAACAAGGCATGTTCACAAGACTGGGGCAAAGAGGTGGTGTTCATGGGCTGTATGTGCGAAGCAGTGTGGAATATCTTGACAGATCAAGAGGCGGCAAGCTGTCACGCACGGGCTTTCTCAAATCAGGGTGGGCGCTGATTTCAGAAGCAATTTGTTGCAAGCTTGTGCGGTGCGGCACCGAGACTTTGCGCAATTGACCCTAGAGTGGCTGACTTGGATTGAAAGGATCTTCCATATGAACACGATGACTGCATTCAAAAGCGCTGGTGCGTTGACCTGTGCCTTGGCCATTTTGCTGACGGGTTGCGCGACGGCCACCCCCGAGCAAAAGGGCGCGGGGACCGGTGCCGTGATTGGCGCTGTGGCGGGGCAAATTTTGGGGCGCGACAGCAAGGCAACCGCCATTGGCGCGGGCTTGGGCGCCCTGGGCGGTTATATCTGGTCCAAAAACATGGAAGACAAAAAGCGCGCCATGGAGCAAGCCACGGCCGGTACCGGTACGGTGGTCACGCAAACGGCAGACAACCAGCTCAAGCTGAGTATTCCAAACGACATCTCGTTTGACACGGGCCGAGCCGACATCAAACCGAATTTGCGCCCGATCTTGGACCAGTTTGCCCAAGGCTTGGGCCAACAACCCAGCATGGAAGTGCGCATCGTGGGCCATACCGACAACACCGGCAGCGATGCCATCAACAACCCTCTGTCGGTGAACCGTGCGCAAAGTGCTCGGGATTACCTGGTGGCTCGGGGTGTGAGCAGCAGCCGCATTGCGATTGATGGACGCGGTTCGCGCGAACCGATTGCCGACAACGCCACAGAGGCGGGTCGCGCACGCAACCGCCGCATTGACATTTTTCTGGCCGAACGCGGTCAGAGGTAAATTTTTTGCAGCAACGCCAGCAGCGTTTTGCGCTGCGCTGGCGTGAGCTTGGCGGTTTTTTCGATTTCCAGGTCGCTCGCGGTTTGCTCGGCTTGCACCATCAGGGCTTGGCCCTTGGGGGTGGCGTGCAGGCCCACGGCGCGGCCATCGTGCGGATGCGGTTTGCGCTCGATCAGGCCGCGTGACTCCAGTGACTGGATCAAGCCGACCAAATTGGGCGGCAACAAGTTGAGCGTGGCGCACAACTGGCGCGAGGTCACGCCCGGGTTGTGCTGGATGGTGGACATCACAGAGAAGTCCACCGGTTTCAGGCCGTAAGGGGCCAGCCGCTCCAAAAACAATTCGATGATGCTCAGCGCAGCACGGCGGGCGTTGTAGCCCATCAGAGTTTGCAGATAAGTGGTGTCCACTTGGTCTACGCACACGACAGAGGGCTTGGCCGCACTGGCTTGCTGGCGAGCCGTTTTGGCTGAAGCGAGCCGCATTTTTTTCTCTGCAGTGGTTGTCACCGCCACTTTTGCCGCTTTCTTGCGCGGTGTTGGGTTGGGCATGCGCTCGCTCATTTTGCGTCGGCACACTGCTGCGCGATGATGGCGCTGCGCATCTGGAACTCGGGCAGCACCCAACTGCGCAGGGCCTTGGCCGGGCTGAGCCAGCGGATATCGGCTTGGGGCGTGTCGGCGTCCACACCGGCTTCGATGCGCAACCAGGCCCAGTCCATCAGCACCAGAGCCACGGCACGCAGGTAGTCGTCGGCCACACGAAATGCCAACGCCGCGTCTTGCGGTGCCGCTTTGACGATCTGCTCGGTCACGGTGCGCAAGGTTTGAATGCGGATTTGTGCGGCGGCGCTGGCGTTGCCCGCTTGGGGCAGGTCCGATGCGATGGTGTCCAGCAGGGCGTTGATGCTTTGGCCGCCATCGGCCAGCACCTTGCGCACCAGCAGGTCAATCGCTTGGATTTCGTTGGTGCCTTCGTAGATCATGGCCACGCGGGCATCGCGCACGATTTGCTCAATGCCCCATTCGCGCACATAGCCGTGGCCGCCAAACACCTGCAGGCAGTCGCTGCCGCCATGAAAGGCCTGGTGCGTGAAGACCGATTTCATGACCGGCGTGACCAAGGCGCACCAGCGCTGGGCAGCGGCTTGCGTGGCGGCATCGGTGCTGTGTTTGATCAGGTCGAGTTCGAGTGCGGTGCGGTAGGCCAGCACGCGCCCGGCATCGACCCAGGCCCGTTGTGTGTCCAGAATGCGGCGCATGGCGGGGTGCTCGCCAATCAAATCGGCTTCGCCCGCCGATTTGCCTTTGCCGGGTGCACGCATCTGGCGGCGTTCTTGTGCATAGGCATCGGCCTTTTGCCATGCGGCATCGAGCAGGCCAATGCCTTGCAAGGCCACATGCAAGCGGGCGGCGTTCATCATCACAAACATCGCATTCAGGCCCTTGCCGGGTTCGCCCACGATGGCGCACACCGCTTCGTCAAAGCGCATCACGCAGGTGGGGCTGCCGTGCAGGCCCATTTTTTCTTCGATGCGGTCACAGTGCACGCGGCTGCGCGAGCCGTCGGGGTAAAACTTGGGCACCAAAAACAGCGACAGGCCTTTGGGGCCGGGTGGGGCGTCGGGCAGGCGGGCCAGCACCAGGTGCACGATGTTGTCGGTCAGGTCGTGTTCACCGCCCGAGATGAAAATTTTGGTGCCGCTGACGGCGTATTGGCCATCGGCCAACGGCACGGCTTTGGTGCGGGCCAAGCCCAAATCAGAGCCTGCATGGGGCTCGGTCAGGCACATGGTGGCCAGCCATTCGCCGGTGGCGACTTTCTCTAAATACAAGGCTTTGAGCTCGTCGCTGGCGTGGTGCTTGATGCACTCATAAGCGCCGTGCAGCAAGCCCGGGGCCATGGTCCAACCATGGTTGGCCGCTGACAGCATTTCGTACAGCATGGCTTCGAGCACGCTGGGCAGGCCCTGCCCCCCGTCTTCGGCGCTGGCCGACAAGGCAGGCCAGCCCGATTGCCAAAAGGCTTGGTACGCGTCTTTGAAGCCCGGTGGCATGGTGACCACGCCGTCTTTCCATTGCGCACCGATCTCGTCGCCATCGCGGTTGAGGGGGGCGATCACCTCGCCCACGAACTTGCCCGCTTCATCCAGCACTTGCTGCATCAAGTCCGGGTCCACCTCGGCAAAGGCGGGCAGGGCTTGCAATTGGGCGGGCGCGTTCAGGACGCGGGACAACACAAACTGCATGTCGTCGGTGCGGGGTTGGTAGGCGTTCATGGGAGCACTTTTAACAGTCAATAATGCCGGAGCACCCTCGCGGTGCTCCGGACAGGATCAGCCCGGTGGGCAGATCAGGAGTCAACGCTGAAGCCGATGCGCTTGATCAGTGGGCCCCAACGTTCGAGTTCAACTTGCGAGCTCTTGAGCTGGTCGGCAGGCGTGCCGCCGAAGGGGATCAGGCCGACCACGGTCAAGGCGTCTTGTACGCCTTTGTCTTTGAGTGCGGCATTGATGGCCGCATTGGCCGCTTGGATCACGGGCGCGGGTGTTTTGGCGGGGGCGTAAAAACCAAACCACTCTTCGACCGTCAGTTCGGGGAAGCCTTGTTCGGCAAAAGTGGCTACATCAGGCACAAAAGGCGAACGTGTTTTGCCCGAGGTGGCAATGATGCGCATCTTGCCGGCCTTGTGGTTGGCAATGAAGTCACCGTGTGGGGTGAACATGCAGGCGATCTGGCCGCCGACCACATCGGTCACGCCGGGCACCGAGCCACGGTAGGGCACGTGCTTGAACTCGAAGTTTTGGTTCAGGCCCAGCAAAGCGCCAATGAAGTGGGGCGTCGAGCCTGCGGCGGGTGAGCCATAGCTGGCAAGCGCTGGGTTGGCCTTGGCCCAGGCGATGAAGTCTTTCACGTTTTTGACGCTGGCAGGCACCATGGGTCCCACCGCAAAGCCGTGGTGAATCATGGAGGCTGTGCCCACGGGAGTGAAGTCTTCAAAAGGTTTGTATTGCAGGTTTTTGAAGATGTGGGGGTAGAGCGAAATGGCCGAGAACGGGGTCATGGCCAACACCGAGCCGTCGGCGGGTGCGCTTTTGAGCAGGTTCAGTGCAATTTGACCGCCAGCCCCTGGGCGGCTGTCGATGATGCCGGCATTTTTGCTGTAAGTTGTGCCGCCAAATTTCTCGGCCACGCGGCGGGCGCAGATGTCGCCCGAGCTGCCGGGTGGGAAGCCATAGAGCACTTTGACTTGCTCGATGGGCAGGCCGCTTTGTGCCCAGGCTTGCTGGAAGGCGGTGCTGCCCAAAATGGCCGCTCCGATGGTGGATTGAATGAATTCGCGTCGGTTGCTCATGGTTGTCTCCTCTTTGGGGTGGTTAGAAAACGGGGGGGTCAGCTGCACAAAGCCTTGATGTCTTCGGGCACCGGGATGGCTTTGATGCGGTCCGGGTCTTCGGGGTGCTTGATGCAAAAGGCGCGCACTTCGGTGCCCTCGCACAGCACGGTGTCGCCGCGCATGACGACATGTTTGTGCACGATGACTTTTTCACGCCACTCCTGCACGCTGGTGTGCACCTGGATGGTTTCGCCATAAGTGGCGGGTCGGATGAACTTGGTGTTGATCTCCAGCAGCGGCGTGCCGATGATGCCGCGCGTCTTGACCAGCTCGCGCCAGGGCGGCACGCCGCATTGGACAAAGAAGTTCAAGGATGAAGCGTCCATCCACTTGGAGAAATTCGGAAAGAAGACGATGCCTGCGGGGTCGCAGTCACCGAACATCACTTGCACTTCGTAAACAACGGTTTTGCTCATGGGTGTTCTTTCAACGGGGGGCCATGCGCAAAGCGCCGTCTAGGCGGATGACTTCGCCGTTCAGGTGGTCGTTGCTGACGATGTGACAGGCCAGTTCGGCAAATTCGCTGGGCTTGCCCAAGCGCGCGGGGAAGGGGATGCTGGCGGCCAGCGATTGCTGCACCGGCTCGGGCAAGCTTTTGAGCAAAGGGGTGGCAAACAAACCGGGGGCGATGGTGCACACGCGGATGCCGTGTTGTGCCAAGTCGCGTGCCATGGGCAAGGTCATACCCGCCACGCCGGCCTTGGATGCGCTGTAGGCTTGCTGGCCCACTTGGCCGTCAAATGCAGCGACCGAAGCAGTGAAAACCATCACGCCACGAGCGCCATCGCTTTGGCCATCTTGCGCCAAGGGGGCGAGCTTGGCGCAGGCGGCGGCAAACAGGCGCGCGGCGTTGTAAGTGCCGATCAGGTTGACGTTGATGACTTTGGCGAAATCTTCGAGCGGGGCGGCGTTGCCGTCTTTGCCAACCACGCGCTTGGCGCTGCCGATGCCAGCGATCTGCATCAGGATGCGGGCCGGGCCATGCGCTGCCGCAGCCGTTTCGATGGCATGCTGCATGCTGTCCGGGTCACTCACGTTGCACAGCACCGCAAGGCCGCCGATGTCTTGGGCCACGCGCTGCGCGTTGTCCATGTTGAGGTCGAGCACCGCGACCTTGGCGCCCAGACGGGCCAGTTCGCGCGCTGTGGCTTCGCCCAGGCCCGAGCCACCGCCGGTGACCAGAGCTGCTTGTCCTTGTATGTTCATGTTGGTTCCTTTAAGTTGGCGTCGTTCAGGTATTTGTCATGCCCGACTTGATCGGGCATCCAGGCTCAGCGAAGGCATGGATTCCCGCATTCGCGGGAATGACAAAAAATTGAGAATGACATAGGTAGGGGAAGTCAATGTCAATCGCATCAATTCAAGTGCCTTCTGGGTTTTCGATCAGGAGCGCAATGCCTTGGCCGCCGCCTACGCAGGCGCTGGAAATGCCGTAGCGCAGACCTGAGCGCTTGAGCTCACGTGCCAGCGTAATGGTCAAACGCACACCGGTTGCGGCCAGCGGATGGCCCAGCGCAATCGCGCCGCCGTTGACGTTGAGCTTGGACAAATCGAGACCGAGCTCACGGCCCACAGCCAGGGTTTGTGCGCCTTGGGCCTCGTTGATTTCAAAGCGGCCGATGTCGGACAGCTTCAAGCCTGTGCGCTCGAGCAACAAACGGATGGCCGGTGCCGGACCGATGCCCATGATCTCGGGTGGCACACCCACCGCTGCCGCGGCGACCACGCGCGCCAAAGGCTTTTTGCCGTGGGCAGAGGCATACGCGCCGGATGTGACCACGCAAGCCGCAGCAGCGTCGACCAAGGCCGCGCTGTTGCCCCCGGTTTGTACGCCGCCTTCATAGACTGGCCTGAGCTTGGCCAGCACTTCCACAGGCGAAATGCGGGCGTGGGTGTCAGCGTTGATTTCGGTGACTTTGCCTTGCAGCTTGATGCCACGGGCCTTGTAGCCTTCGAGCTCAAATTTTTCGGTGATCACCGGCACGATCTCGCCCGCATGAAATCCGGCTTCTTGCGCAGCCACCGCTTTGGCGAACGAGTCGGACGCAAACTGGTCCACTTCTTCGCGGGTGATGTTGTATTTTTTGGCCAAGTTCTCTGCGGTCTGGATCATGTTGATGCCAGCGGCCGGGTCTTTCAGTGCTTCCCACATGTAGTCCTTGAAGCCCACGGGCGCACCCAGCTTGAAGCCGGTGCGGTGGTCAAAGGCGGCAATCGGATTGCGCGTCATGCTCTCGGTGCCGACCACCAGCGCGGCTTCACAGGCGTCTGCTTCGATCTGTTCACCGGCTTGGCGGAACAACTCGAAGCCCGTGCCGCAAATGCGCTGGGTCATGATGGCGGGCACTTCTTGCGGCACACCCGCGTAAAGGCCGATGTGTCGGGGAAGGAAGAACTGGTCAAAGTCGCCAGGGGCCATGTTGCCGGTGATGACCGAACCGATTTCGGTGGCGGCGATGCCCGCGCGCTTCAGTGCCTCGCGAGCGGCCTTGATGCCCAGGTCGGTGGGCGAGATGTGACCCAATGCGCCGCAGTAATCGACCATGGGCGTGCGCACGCCTTCGTGCATCCACACATCTGCAAACGCGTTGAAAAATCCTTTGGCTGTCATTATTTTTCCTAGAGTTTTGTCATGCCTGACTTGATCGGACATCCATGTTCATTGAAGGCATGGATACCCGCGTTCGCAGGTATGACAAGTGAATGGTTTACGTTTGGGGCTTGACGATGCAGTGCAGCGTGTCGCCATGCAAGGCGGCCACGGTGTCGGCCCGGTGCGTCAGCACTGAGCGCTGGTTGATCGAGCCTTTGTCGGTGATTTCGCCTTTGTCGATGGTGGGCGGTTCGGACAGCAGACACAGGCGGGCGATGCGGTTGGCACTGCCCGTGCCGGATTTGGCCAGTTCATTGACGATGACTTGAAATTTGGCCAGCACCGGGGCTGACGCCAGCACGTCTGCCATCGGCACCTCTGCGCCCAAGCCGCTCAACGCTCTGACGGCAGGCGTTGGGAAAATCATGGCGCCGACTTCTTTCATGTTGATGCCGGTGAGCACCGCGTCTTGAATGTAGGGCGCACCCGCGGCAATGATCTTGCCGCGCAGTGGGCCAACGCTGACAAAGGTGCCCGTGGCCAGCTTGAAGTCTTCGGCAATGCGGCCATCAAATTTCAGACCCAGGTGCACATCGGTTTCGTCGATCCACTTGACGGCATCACCGGTTTTGAAAAAGCCTTCTTCGTCAAAAGCGCCCGCGGTTTCCTCGGCGTTGCGCCAGTAGCCGGGTGTGATGTTGGGGCCACGGTAGCGCACCTCGGTTTTGCCCTGCATGTCCACCAGTTTGAGTTCCAAGCCAGGCGTGGGAACGCCCAGATCACCGGCCTGGACGAAGGGGGTGGTCACGAAGATGCCGAATGGACCTGACTCGGTCATGCCCAAACCTGTGCCCATGACGATGCGCTCGCCCACTTCACGTTCTTGCGATTCGTAGAGACTGTCCCAGATCGGTTGCGCCAGCGCGGCACCGGCGTAGAAGAACATCTGCACGCGCGACAACAGCGTCTTGCGCAGGGCATCGTCGGTCTTCATGGCGTTGGCAATCGCTTCAAAACCGGTGGGCACGTTGAAATACACCGTGGGGGCGATCTCGCGCAAATTGCGCAGCGTTTCGTTGATGAGCGCGGGCGTGGGCTTGCCGTCGTCAATGTACAAAGTGCCCCCGTGGTAAATCACCATGCCCACGTTGTGATTGCCACCAAAGGTGTGGTTCCAAGGCAGCCAGTCGACCAGTACCAGCTCTTTCTCGGCCAGCACGGGCATGGACTGCGCCATTTGCTGTTGGTTGGCGCACCACAAGCGCTGGGTGTTGATGACGGCTTTGGGTAGCTTGGTCGAGCCGCTGGTGAACAAAAATTTGACGATGGTGTCGGGGCCAGTGGCGGCCATGGCGGCCTCAACGGCGGGTGTGGCAACGGTGGCACACAGGCTCTCGAATGTTGACACGTCGCGGCCTGTTACGTCGCCTTCGACCATCACCACTTCCATGTCATCACTGACGGTGGCTGCAATGGCTTTGGCGTAGCGGGCATCCGATGCGAACACCAAGCCCGGTGTGACCGTGCGCAGCACATGCTTGAGCTTGTCGTAGTCCACGCTCACCAAAGAGTAGGGCGGCGAGGTGGGCACATAAGGCACGCCCGCCACCATGGCACCCAGCGCGAGCAGGGCGTGTTCTAGGCTGTTTTCGCTCAAGATGACGATGGGCCGTTCGGCATTCAGCCCTCGGTTGATCAGGCCTTGTGCAATGCACCTGGCCGTGTCCCAGGCTTGGGCGTAGCTGATGTGTTTCCAGTCACCCAGAGTGCCGTCGGCTTGCTTGACACGCCGCGCCATGAAGGTGCGCTCGGGTTTGGTTTGGGCCCAGTGCTGCAGGCGGTCGGTCATGCGTTGTGCAAACGGCTGCAAAGGCTGTTCTGCCGTCAGGTAATGCGTGCCGGGCGCGCCGTCACGCAGATTGACACGGGTGACGCCGAACTTCAGGGGGCGGAATTTGGGGGCGCTCATATTTGTCTCCTGCGACCGTTGTTCAGTCGGCTTTTTTAACTTTGGCAGCCTTGCCTTCTAAAAAGGCACGCACGCGCGCTTTGGCTTCGGGCGCGGCCTGGGCGATCGACGAGATCAATGCCTCGGTGAAAAAGCCATGGTCAGCGGGTTGCTCGGCAATGCGGGGCAGGGCGTGCATCAGGGCGAAATTGGTCAGCGGTGCATTGGTCGCGATGCGTGTGGCCAGTTCCAAGGCCTTGGCCAAGCTGGTGCCAGCAGGCACCAGGTATTGCGACAAGCCCACGCGCTCACCGTCTAGCGCGTTGTAGACACGGCCCGTCAACATCATGTCGGTCATGCGTGCAGCGCCAATGAGCTTGGGAATGCGCACCGAGCCGCCACCGCCTACAAAAATGCCGCGCGTCCCTTCGGGCAATGCAAAGAAGGTGCTGTCATCGGCCACGCGAATGTGGCAAGCACTGGCCAGCTCCAGACCACCACCCACCACAGCGCCGTGCAGGGCTGCGACCACAGGCACGCGGCCTTGCTCGACCGCGTTCAAAGCCACATGCCAGCTGCGCGAGTGGTGAATGCCTTCACCTGCATCGCGCTCTTTGAGTTCCGACAAATCGAGTCCGGCACAAAAGTGATCGCCTTCACCGTGGATCACGGCAGCACTGGCTTGGGCGGGCAGATTTTGAAACACATCGCGCAGCGCTTCAATCAGGCCGTCGTTCAAGGCGTTGCGCTTGGCGGGACGGCACAAACGCACCACGGCAACAGCACCTTGCATCTCCAAAGTGACGCCATGGGCAGCGGCGCGGTCGTAAATGGGCGTGTTCAAGTCAGTCATGTGCGTTGTGTCCGTTCAGGGCTCGGGTGAAACCGAGGGTGCTTAAAAGGTTATTGTTGATAACGATTATTGTGCGTGGTTCGTGCGTTTTATGAGCTTGGTGGTTTCCCTAGGTTGGACGCACTTCCATTTGGAATAGCCCACTTTGAAGTACCTCGCAGCAGCTTGCCCGCGGTCTGCGCGTCTGCCTTTTCCTTGTCTCAAGGGCGGCTGCTTTGGCGACCGTGCTGTCTATACTTGCCTTCCTCAGGACGTGATGGATACCCGGCGCGGACGGGTGTGGGGTGACACCCAAATGGGAACTTTTTGATCATGGCGGCGGCCTTGTCCGCAGCCCACCGTTCCATCCTCTTGAAATTTTGGAGTGACCCCATGAGACACGAAGATCTGATCGCCATTGACATTCACACCCATGCCGAAGTGAGTTGCTGGAACCCCTTTGACAACTACGGCGAGGAATACGACCGAGCCGCCGATAAGTTTTTTGGCAGCAACCGCCGTCCAACCATTGACGAGACCGTGGCTTATTACCGCCAGCACAACATGGGGTTGGTCATGTTCACGGTGGACAGCGAATCTCAGTTGGGTCGCCGTCGCATTCCCAACGAAGAGATTGCCAAGGCCGCGCGTGAAAACAGCGACATGATGATTGCCTTTGCCAGCATTGACCCCCATAAGGGCAAGATGGGCGCACGCGAAGCCGAGCGCTTGATCAAGGAAGAAGGCATCCGGGGCTTCAAGTTTCACCCCACCGTGCAGGGCTACCACCCTCACGACAAGATGGCCTGGCCGATCTACGAAGTGATCAATGCGCACAAAATGCCAGCCATTTTTCACACGGGTCACAGTGGCATCGGGTCGGGTATGCGCTGTGGCGGCGGCCTGCGACTGGCCTACAGCAACCCCATGCACCTGGACGATGTGGCGATTGACTTCCCCGACATGCAGATCGTCATGGCTCACCCCAGCTTTCCGTGGCAGGACGAGGCGCTGAGTGTGGCTACGCACAAGCCCAATGTCTGGATCGACCTGTCGGGCTGGAGTCCCAAATACTTTCCCAAACAACTGATTCAGTACGCCAACACGCTCTTGAAAGACCGGATTTTGTTTGGCAGCGATTACCCGCTCATCACTCCGGAGCGCTGGATCAAGGACTTTGAAGTGGCGGGGTTCAAACCCGAAGTGATGCCCGGCATCTTGAAGGGCAACGCCGTGCGTTTGCTGGGCTTGGACAAGGCGAGTTGATGGCCACTCAGCGCGATGGCCCCCATGGCGTGAGCTTCACGGCAGCGGCTGTGACCACGCCATAAAGCACCATGGCCACTGCCACCAGCACGTAAAAATGGCCTGCAGTGGCCTGTTGTTGCGCCAGCCAGTAGCCTGCGCCGGCTACCAGAATCAGACGCACCGTGCCCGCCAGCACCGGCCCGATGACCTGTCCTGCGCCTTGCGATGCAAAGTAGAGCGTCAGGCCCAAGCCAAAAAATGCAAAGGCCGGACCGGTCGTTACCAGGTATTGCCTCGCATAGCTCAATACGGCTTCGTCTTGTGTGAACAAGCGCGCCCAAGCATCAGGGGCCAGCGTGACCACTGCACCGATCAGCCCCAAATTGAAAGCCGATACGGCACCTGCCACCCAAGCGACGCGCCTTGCCCGTGCCACCTGGCCCGCACCGATGGCCATGCCCACCATGGGCACCGAAGCCACGCCAATGCCGAAGGCAATGGGGATCAACAAAAATTCCAGCCGCTGACCGATGCCGTAACCGGCCAGTGCTTCCGTGCCCTTTTGGGCCAACAGGCCAGTGAAAATCAAAATCGCCAACACCGATTGCACGGGCGACAGGCAGGCCACAGCGCCCACTCTGAGGATGTCGGCAAACATGCGTCCTTGCAGCTGCAAGCTGTCCAGCTTGAGCGTCAGACGGCCTTGGCCGCTGACCAGGTACCAGAGGAAATACACCACCCCCGCCGCAGTGGCGATGATGTGCCCAAGCGCCACACCCACCATGCCCATGGCCGGCACGGGGCCCGCACCCAACGCAAGCACGCCGCCCAATGCGATTTGCAAAACCGCTGTGGCCACCAGTGCCACAGACGGCGCATGCATATTGCCCGTGCCCCGAACAATGGACGCCAGCGTGTTGATGAGCCAGACCAGCAAAGCGCCTGCAAACAAGACCTGGCCGTAGCGCACGGCTTCTGTGAGCACTTGGCCTTGGCCGCCCAGCAGGGCATAAAAAAATGGGCCCCAGATCAAAAAGATGGCGCTGTACAGCACACCCGCGCCCAAACCAATCACCAAGGCATGCAGCAGCAAGGTGTGTGCTCGCGGCAAGTCCGATGCGCCCAAGGCACGGCTGATGGCCGCCGACACACCACCGCCCATGGCCCCGGCCGACATCATTTGCGTGAGCATGGCAAACGGAAACACCAAGGCCATGGCCGCCAGTGGGGCGGTGCCCAGACGGCCTACGTAGTAAGTTTCGGCAATGCCCACCAGCACGGTCATGACCATGGCCATCACATTGGGTGCGGCCAAGCGCAGCAAGGTGCGCAAGATCGGGGCGGTCAGCAGGCGCTGCAGGTCATGGTGCGGAACAGTCATGCCCGCATATTGGCAGCTTGCGAAGCCAGGGCGTTAGCTTAGGTGACAGGCTTGATCGGCTCTTTGGGGATTGGCGACTGCAGTAACTGGGCCATCGGCCAGTTGAGCAACTCCGCCAGGCGACACACCACCCAGCGTGCTTCGGCGGGCGAGACCACGGCGGGCTCGGCCAGCAGTCCCAGCTCGCATTGCTGCAGCACCAGTTCTTCGGTGATGCCCAGGGTGAATTGCATGTTGGCTGCTTTTTCGGTCAACAGGTTGGCCAGGTCTTCGCACAGCTCATAGCGTTCGACCATCTCGTGCTGGCCGATGCGCGGTTTGATTTTGCCGGGCAGCACATACAAGGCCGTGAAGCTCTCCGGCATGTCAATCTGGTTGTCTTCGCTCATGCCGATATCAGACTTTTTTCACAAACTCGGTTTTGAGCTGCATCGGGCCAAAGCCGTCAATCTTGCAATCAATGTCGTGGTCACCTTCGATCAGGCGGATGTTTTTGACCTTGGTGCCCACTTTCACGACCGAGGACGAGCCTTTGATCTTCAGGTCTTTGACCAAGGTCACGGTGTCGCCGTCTTGCAGCACATTGCCGTTGGCGTCTTTCCAGATTTTGGCGGCTTCTGCCGTGGGCGCTTCAGCGGGGTTCCATTCATGGCCGCAACTGGGGCAGATCAGCAGCTCGCCATCGGGGTAACTGAATTCGTCTTGGCATTGGGGGCAAGGGGGCAAAGTGTTCATGGTGGTCTGGTCAGGCGAAACCCAGATTGTCCTCTGCAAACACCCTGAAATCAGGCGGACGTTTTTGCCGGTATGCTCGCAACGACCATTTTTCGATGACTGCTGCCCATGTCCGCCTCTCCCAAATCGCTATCGGGCCTGGTCCCTTTTTTGAAGCCCTACCGTCTGGCCTTGGCTTTGGCCGCCTTGTTTTTGTTGTTGGCAGCGGGTACGACGCTGGCTTTCCCTTGGGTCTTGCGTCAGCTCATTGACCAAGGCCTGTCCACAGGAGCGTCGGTCGAACAGTTGTCGGGTAACTTTTTGCAGCTTTTTGGCGTAGCGGCGGCTTTGGCGGTGTTTTCTTCTGGGCGTTATTACACCGTGAGCTGGCTGGGTGAGCGCATCACAGGCGACCTGCGCAATGCGGTGTACAGCCATGTGCTTCGGCAAAGCCCTGCCTTTTTTGAAACCACGCAGTCGGGCGAAGTGCTGTCACGTTTGACCAGCGACACCACCCTGGTGCAAACCGTGGTGGGCTCGTCTTTTTCAATGGGCTTGCGCAACCTGGTCATGGGCGCTGGGGCCTTGGGCATGCTGGTCTGGACCAACCCCATTCTCATGCTGCAGGTGGTTGCGGTGCTGGTGGCGGTTATTTTGCCCAGCGTGTACCTTGGCCGCCGGGTGCGCCGTTTGTCGCGCGCCAGCCAGGACAGGGTGGCCGACTCCAGTGCCATCGCCTCCGAGGTGCTGAATGCCATCACCGTGGTGCAAAGCTACACCGCTGAGGGACGCGAAACCCGCCGCTTCATCGATTCAACCGCGCGCGCCCTGGGCACGGCGCTGGGCCGTATCCGTGCACGGGCGGTGCTGGTGGGTTTCATCATCATGGCCTCCAGCGCGGTCTTGCTGTGGGGTTTGTACATGGGCACGTTGGCCGTGCGGGCAGGCACCAGCACGGCAGGCCAGCTGGGCGAGACGGTTTTTTATGTCATCTTGCTGGCCAGCGCCTTTGCGGTGCTGGGTGAGGTTTATGGCGACATGCTGCGGGCCGCGGGCGCGACCGAACGCTTGATGGAATTGCTGCACACCGAGTCGAACCTGAAGATCGCCGCACAGCCGCAACAGCCCGCTTGGCCGCAGGGCGGTTCGTCTTTGCAGCTGGAGTCGGTTCGGTTTCACTACCCCTCACGCCCAGACACGTGGGCGCTGGACCAGCTCAATGGGCAAGTTCACCCGGGTCAAACGGTGGCGGTGGTCGGCCCTAGTGGTGCGGGCAAAACCACTGTGTTCGATTTGTTGATGCGCTTTCACGACCCACAGTTCGGCCGCATCGTGCTCGACGGCGTGCCGATTGACCAGATGGACCTGCACGATCTGCGCCAGCGCATGGCCATCGTGCCGCAAGAGCCGGTGATTTTTTCGGGCTCGGTGATCGAGAACATCCGTTACGGCAGGCCCGATGCAAGCCTGGCAGAAGTGCAGGCCGCAGCCGAAGCGGCCTATGCGCAGGAGTTCATTCGCGATCTGCCCGAGGGCTTTGACACTTACCTGGGTGATCGGGGCGTGCGCTTGTCGGGCGGCCAGCGTCAGCGCATCGCCATTGCGCGGGCGATTCTGAAAAACCCACCGCTCTTGTTGCTGGACGAAGCCACCAGCGCGCTGGATGCGCAAAGCGAAAAAATGGTGCAAGCCGCGCTGGACAAAGCCATGGTGGGCCGCACCACACTGGTGATTGCGCACCGCCTGGCCACGGTGCAACGCGCGGACGTGATCTGGGTGCTGGAGCGTGGTCGCCTGATGGAGCAGGGCACCCATGCCGAGTTGCAAGCCAAAGGCGGGCTTTACGCGAGCCTGGCTGCGCTGCAATTTAATGCCGCGAGTTGAGCCAGTTGGTGCAAGCCGCAGGGCTTACAACAAGGCATACCTCAGCAAACCGAGCACGACACAGGCTGCCAGCACGCGCACCACGGCATAGCCTTTCTTGACCAAGGCCCATGTTGCCAGCAGGGTCAGCAAGAGCGCGCTCAGGTCGGGCAGCATGTGCCAGCCGCCAGGCAGCCAGGTCTGGCGGGCAAACACACCAGCCAGGTGCACGATCACGCCGATCACGGCCGCCGTGATGCCTTGCAGTGGCCCGGTCAGCGAAGGCATATGACGTGTCGATTCGACCAGCGGCCCACCTGCCAGGATGAACACGAACGAAGGCAAAAACGTGAACCAGGTCACCACGCAAGCGGCCACAATGCCGCCCAGCAGTGGATAGCCCAGCAAGGCTTGGCTGTGCCCACCCAAAAAACCCACGAATGCGACCACCATGATCAGCGGTCCGGGTGTGGTCTCGCCAAGCGCCAGGCCGTCCATCATTTGCGCTGCCGTCAGCCAGCCGTATTGCACCACCGCTGCCTGCGTCACAAAAGGCAGTACGGCGTATGCGCCACCAAAAGTTAGTAAAGCCGCTTGTGTAAAAAAGCCACCCATTTGCGTGAGGGTGTGGCCTGCGCCGAACAGCAGGGCAATCAGCCCCAGACTCAGCGCCCACAAACCCACACCCAGGGCCAGTGCGCGCCACAAACGGTGCGGACTGAAATGGGTGTGTGGCTGCTGGGGCGAGTGGTCATTCAGCCAAGCGGCGGTCTCTGCGGCAAGGTTTGGCGTGGCGGCGTTCACTGGCACTGCTGCGGCAAAAGACGACACGTTTGCCGATGGGCGTGTGCGCTGCTCTGGATGCGTGCGTGACATGAAATAACCGACGCCTGCCGACCCCAAAATGATCAGTGGAAACGGCAAACCCCACAACATGCCCAGCAGGGACAAACTGGCCAGAACCCACAGCCAGCGCGCTTTCAGGGTGCGTTGGGCCATGCGGTGAGCGGCGTGCAGCACCAGTGCCGTCACGGCGGGCTTGAGGCCCCACAGCAGTGCCTGAGCCCAGGGGTGGTTGCCCCAAGCGGTGTAGGCCCAGCTCAACACCATCAACAACACCAAGGACGGCAGCACAAACAAGGCCCCCGCAGCGATACCGCCTCGGGTGCCGTGCATCAGCCAGCCGATGTAGGTGGCCAGTTGCTGCGCCTCGGGGCCGGGCAGCAGCATGCAGTAATGAAGTGCATGCAGGTAGCGCTTTTCCGATATCCAGCGGCGGCGCACCACCAGCTCTTCGTGCATCAGGGCGATCTGTCCGGCGGGCCCGCCAAAACTGATGCAGCCCAGCCGAAACCAGAATTGAAGTGCCTGCTTGAAGCTGACGGGCGACGGTGTGTGTGGCGTCATGGCGCACCCCAATGGTTGCGAAAGGCCTGTGCAAAGCTGGGCGTGCCGCTCAGGCTCAAGCTCAGTTCGATGCGCTGGTCTGAGGCCGGGGGCGTGATGGTGATGTCGCGGGTGACCGGGCTGAACGTGATGACCGCAGTCACCGGAGGCTGGCCGCTCGGGTGCAGCGTGGCTTGCAGGTCAAAGTCCCAGTTCGCACCGTCTTCCAGCGAACCGGGGCCTTGCGCGTCAAAACAGAAGGCCCAAGCCAACACCTGCGACACCTCTTGCAGCAGCGCGCTGTTGTGATGGGTTTGTGGCTGCGCCAAGGCGTCCCAGCAGACCACGCCATCGGCGTCTTCGCTGCAGTCAAAGTCCAGTAATCGCAAATCCATCAGGGCGCTCCTCGAATGAGGGCTTGATTGTCGCCGCCCTGAATCGCCACGCGAGGCATCTTGCTGAATACATAAACCATGTTTAATGCTTAAAAATTGGGCAAAAATCGAAGATTAAGGGATTTTCTGTATACAGGTTTGGCCTTCTTGGTGGTTTAATGCCATTTTTATCAGCCTGTCTATGTCTGCACCATCCGTTCGCATCCAGGAGTCTGAAGCTGCCGAAGAAGGCGGCTCGCAAGCCGTCAAGGCACAGCAACGCCTGCGCGAATGGATTTTGGCGGGCGACTTGCCCGGGGGGAGCCGGATCGCCGAATTGGCCTTGGTGGAGCGATTGGGCATGTCGCGTACCCCCATCCGTGCGGCCCTGATGCGCTTGGGCCAAGAAGGCTTGCTTGAAGCCCTGAGCAGTGGCGGTTATGCGGTGCGTACCTTTTCCGAGCGCGAAGTCGCCGATGCGATTGAGTTGCGCGGTACGTTGGAAGGCTTGGCCGCTCGCTTGGCGGCAGAGCGCGGTGTGCGCCCGGCGGTGCTCAAGCAAGCCACAGAATGCCTCGACCAGATTGATCTGCTGCTGCGCCAAGACGCACTGGACGACGACAGCTTTTCGGCTTATGTGCGTCTGAATGGTCAGTTTCACAAGCTGCTGTCCGGCATGGCCGACAGCGCGGTGCTGGCACGCGAGATCGAACGCGCATCGAGTTTGCCTTTCGCCTCTGCTTCGGGCTTTGTCGGTGTACAAGCCCACAACCCTGATGCCCGCGACATGCTGATGGTGGCGCAACACCAGCACCGGCAAGTGCTGGACGCCATTGCGCAGCGTGAAGCCGGTCGCGCAGAAGCCTTGATGCGAGAGCATTCGCGCTTGGCCAGGCACAACCTGGGCCTGGTCATGCAAAACCCGCAGCAAGGGGGCATGCCGGGTGTGCAGCTCATTCGCACGCAAAAGAACACACCGCTTTCTCAACGCTGATTTTTTAATTCTGCTTTCAACAACTGGAGACCTGCATGCAAAAACGATTTTTCCTCCGTGCCATCGCCTGCGCCGCTGTCGCGGCAAGTGCCACGACGGCCATGGCCCAAGACAAGTTCAAGATCGGCCTGATCTTGCCCATGACAGGCCCCTTTGCCTCGACCGGCAAGCAGATCGAAGCCGCAGCGCGCCTGTACATGGCGCAAAACGGCGACATGGTGGCGGGTAAAAAGGTGGAGCTGATCGTGAAAGACGACACCAGCGCCCCCGACGTGACCAAGCGCATTGCGCAAGAAATGGTCGTTAATGACAAAGTCAGCGTGCTGGCCGGTTTTGGTTTGACGCCGTTGGCGTTTGCCACGGCACCGATCGCCACCCAATCCAAAACCCCTTTGGTGGTGATGGCGGCAGCGACTTCGAGCATCACGCAAGCCTCTCCGTTCATCGTGCGCACCAGCTTCACCTTGCCCCAAGCCGCCGTGGCGATTGCCGATTGGGCACCCAACAATGGCATCAAGAAAGTTGTGACTCTGGTGGCCGATTACGGCCCAGGCATCGATGCAGAAAAGTACTTCAAGGACCGCCTGATCTTCAATGGCGGCCAGGTGCTCGACACCCTGCGCGTGCCCATGCGCAACCCCGACTTTGCCCCATTTCTGCAAAAAGTACGTGATTTGAAGCCCGATGCGGTCTATGTGTTCGTGCCCTCGGGCGCAGGTGCTGCGCTGATGAAGCAATTCGCCGAGCGCGGCATGGACAAAGCGGGCATCAAGCTGATCGGTACCGGTGACATCACCGATGACGATATTTTGAACAGCATGGGCGATGTGGCCAATGGCGTGGTCACTTCGCACCACTACTCGGCATCGCATAACTCGCCCTTGAACAAGAAGTTCGTGGCTGCTTTCGAGAAAGCCAACAACGGCCTGCGTCCCAACTTCATGGCCGTGGGCGGTTACGACGGCATGCGCGTGATTTATGAAGCGGCCAAAGCCACCAAAGGTGCGGGCGGCCAGGCCTTGCTCGACGCGATGAAAGGCCAGGTGTTTGAAAGCCCCCGTGGCCCGATGTTCATCGACGCGCAAACCCGCGACGTGGTGCACAACATCTACATCCGCAAGGTGGAAAAGGTGGGCGGCCAGCTTTACAACCAAGAGTTCGCGACCATCAAGGACGTGAAAGATCCGGGCAAGGCCCGCTGATCTGGCAGATGACTGTCATGCCCGATGCGTTCGGGCATCCATCTCTTGCAGGCTCGCGCTGTGTGTGCGCAGCGTGAGCCGCACCCAACTTCAAAACACATGTTGACCATTCTTTTCGACGGCATTGCCTACGGCATGCTGCTTTTCATCCTGGCGGTCGGCTTGTCTGTGACCATGGGCTTGATGAACTTCATCAACCTGGCGCACGGTGCTTTTGCCATGGCGGGTGGGTATTTGACGGTGGTGCTGATGCAACGCTGGGATGTGCCCTTTTTGTGGTGTCTGCCCTTGGCATTTGCGGGCGCGGCCTTGTTGGGCGCGGTGCTCGAGCGCACGCTTTACCGCCACATGTACCGCAAGCCACACCTGGACCAGGTGTTGTTTTCGATTGGTTTGGCCTTCATGTCGGTGGCCAGCATGGATTACTTCATGGGCTCGCAGCAACAGATCATGCAACTGCCCGAGTGGCTGCGCGGTCGCACCGAGTTGTGGGATGGCGCTTTGGGCATGGGCCATTACCGTTTGTTCATCATCGCCGTGTGTGCGGCGCTCACGGTGGGCCTGCAATTCATTCTGGCCAAGACCCGTTTTGGCAGTCGCTTGCGTGCCAGCGTGGACGATGCCCGTGTGGCCTCAGGGCTGGGCATTCGGGTGAACCTGGTGTTTGCCGCCACCTTTGCCGTGGGCTCTGGCCTGGCTGGTTTGGGTGGGGCTTTGGGCGCCGAAGTGCTGGGACTGGACCCCACCTTTCCGCTCAAGTTCATGGTGTACTTTTTGATCGTGGTGGCCGTGGGCGGCACCTCGTCGATCACCGGGCCGCTGTGGGCGGCGCTGTTGCTGGGCGTTGCCGACGTGGCGGGCAAGTACTACATGCCCAAGCTCGGTTCGTTCATCGTTTACTCGCTCATGATCGCGATCCTGATCTGGCGTCCGCAAGGGCTTTTTGTGCGCAAAGGAGGCCGCTGAAATGGAGGCTCGTCAACAACTTTTATCCAGCGCCCGCATTCGGGGCTGGGAGCCATTGGTCTGGCTGGTGGCTTTTGTCTTGCCTTTCGCATTGCCAGGTCATGCCCTGATCGTCAACGAGGTGGCCATCGTCGCTTTGTTTGCGGTGTCGCTTGACCTCGTGTTGGGCTATACCGGCATCGTGTCGCTGGGGCATGCGGCGTTTCTGGGTTTTGGCGCCTATGCCGCGGCCCTGTTTGCCAAGCATGTGATGCCCGACCCTTTGGCCGGACTGATTTTTGGCACTTTTTGCGCCACGCTGCTGGGCGCGGTCTGCTCGCTCACCATTTTGCGCGGCACCGATCTGACGCGACTCATGGTCACGCTGGGCATGGCGCTGATCTTGATGGAGCTGGCCAATAAGCTCGATTGGCTCACGGGCGGCTCGGATGGTTTGCAAGGTGTGGTGATGGGCCCGGTGCTGGGCCGGTTCGAGTTTGACCTGTATGGCCAAACCGCAGCCTGGTACTCGCTGACCGTCTTGCTGGCGCTGTTTGTGCTGGCGCGGCGCTTTGTGCATTCGCCCTGGGGCGCCACGTTGATGGCGGTGCGCGACAACCCGCTGCGGGCCATGGCCATTGGCATCCCGGTGCACAACCGACTGGCTGTTGTCTATACCGTGGCGGCGGCTTTGGCTGGCGCAGCGGGTGCGCTGATGGCGCAGACCACTGGTTTTGCTTCGCTCGATGTGTTTGCGCTGGAGCGCTCGGCCGACGTGATGCTGATGCTGGTCATCGGCGGCGTGGGCTGGCTCTATGGCGGGGTGGTGGGTGCGGTGGTGTTCAAGCTCATGCACGACGTGATTTCCGGCATCACGCCGCAATACTGGACCTTCTGGATTGGCCTGTTTTTGGTGGTACTGGTCATGGTCGGGCGTGAACGCCTGATCCGCCCATGGCTGTGGTTTGGCCGTGCGGCTGAACAGAAAGGCGGTGCGCAATGAACGCATCAGTTGTTAACCCACCCATCGTGTTGAAGGCCCAAGGTCTGGTCAAGCAGTTTGGGGGCATCACGGCCACGGACAAGGTGGATCTGGCGTTGCGTCTGGGCGCACGCCATGCGCTGATTGGCCCAAACGGGGCGGGCAAGACCACGCTCATCAATTTGTTCACTGGCGTTTTGCCGCCCACTTCGGGCCGCATTGAGTTGCTGGGCGAAGACATTAGCCAGTTGGCCCCTTACCAGCGCGTGCGCCGAGGCCTGGTGCGCACCTTTCAGATCAACCAGTTGTTTGCCAGCATGACGCCTTTGGAAACTCTGGCCATGGTGGTCTCGCAGCAGCGCGGCCTGGGCGGGCGCTGGTGGCAGGTCTTGGGCCAAGACAGGGCGGTGGTTGAGCGCTGCGAAGCGCTGCTCGAATTGTTTCGCCTGACCGAAGTCATGCACCAGCGCACCGAGTTTTTGGCTTATGGCAAGCGCCGTTTGCTGGAGATGGCGATCGCGCTGGCCTGTGAGCCCAAGGTCTTGTTGCTCGATGAACCGGTGGCGGGCGTGCCCGCAGGCGAGCGCGAAGAGCTGCTGCAGACCGTGGCGGCCTTGCCTGCCGAGGTGTCGGTCTTGTTGATCGAACACGACATGGATCTGGTGTTTGAATTTGCCGACCGCATCACGGTGCTGGTCAATGGCGCTGTGTTAACCGAAGGCACACCCGAAGCAATTGCGGCCGATCCGCAAGTCAAAGCGGTGTACCTGGGGCATGGCGAGGAGGTGGCCCATGGCTGAGTTGTTGAAAGTTGAAAACCTGCGTGCAGGTTATGGCGAAGCGGTGGTGTTAAACGACATCAGCCTGTCGCTGGGCGAGGGTGAAACCCTGGCCTTGCTGGGCCGCAACGGCACGGGCAAAACCACCCTGATGGACACGCTGGCCGGGGCCACGCGCCAACATGGCGGGCAGATCTTTTTGGGTAGCCAGCCGCTGCACACACTGCCTTCGCACGAGCGTGCTGCGGCGGGCATTGGCTGGGTGCCGCAAGAGCGCAATATTTTCAAATCGCTCACGGTGCACGAGAACCTGACGGCGGTGCAGCGGCCTGGGCGCAAAGGGCCAGGTGGGCGCGAGAGCCGAGCCTGGACCCCCGAGCGCGTGTACGAGATGTTCCCGCGCCTGGCCGAGCGCAAGACCAACCTGGGCACGCAACTGTCGGGTGGCGAGCAACAAATGCTGGCCGTGGGCCGTGCGCTGGTACTCAACCCGCGTTTGCTGCTGCTCGATGAGCCGCTCGAAGGGCTGGCCCCGATCATCGTTGAAGAGCTGCTTCGTGCGATTGCCCGCATCACCCGCGAAGAGGGCTTGTCGGCCATCATCGTGGAGCAGCACCCGCAAGCGATTTTGCGCATCAGCCACCGCGCTGTGGTGCTGGACCACGGCAACGTGGTGCACGCCAGCGCTGCTGCCACCTTGCAGCAAGACCCCGAATTGCTGGACCGCTTGCTGGGCGTGGCCCGCAAGCTTTGAATTTTTTGATCATCAAGAGGTGCAACATGTTCATTAAAAACACCTGGTATGTGGCCTGCGCCATGACCGAACTCGATGCCTTGGGCAGCAAGCCCCTGGGTCGCACCATTTGCAACGAAAAGATGGTTTTTTTTAAAGGCCCCGAGGGTCGGGTCGCGGCGGTGGAAGATTTTTGCCCGCACCGTGGTGCGCCCTTGTCTTTGGGCAATGTCTGTAACGGCAAGCTGGTGTGCGGCTACCACGGCCTTGAGATGGGCTGCGAGGGCAAAACCGTGCACATGCCCGGTCAGCGTGTGCGCGGTTTTCCGGCGGTCAAGAGCTATGCCGTGGTCGAGCGTTATGGCTTTGTCTGGGTCTGGCCCGGCGATCAAGCCCTAGCGGATGAGGCGCAGATGCCGGTGTTCGAATTTTTTGACAACCCGGCCTGGGCTTATGGCGGGGGGCTGTACCACGTGCAGGCCGACTACCGCCTGATGGTTGACAACCTGATGGACCTGACGCACGAGACTTATGTGCATGCCACCAGCATCGGCCAGCCCGAAATCGACGAGACGCCTTGCACCACCACGGTAGAGGGCGACAAAGTCATCTTGCAGCGCCACATGGAAGGCATTCAGGCCCCTCCGTTTTGGCAAATGGCCATGAGCGCCAACGGTCTTGACCCGCAGGCCAAGGTTGACCGCTGGCAAATTTGCCGCTTCAGCCCGCCCAGCCACATCATGATTGACGTGGGCGTGGCCCTTGCAGGCAAAGGTGGCTTTGACGCCGCGCCCGAGCACAAGGCCTACAGCGTGGTGGTGGACTTCATCACCCCCGAGAGCGAAACCTCGCATTGGTACCACTGGGGCATGGCCCGCCAGTTCAAGCCAGAAGACACGGCCTTGACCGACAAGATCCGCGCGGGACAGGGCGGCATTTTTGGCGAAGACATGGAAATGCTGCAATTGCAGCAAAAGAACATCACGGCTTGGCCGGACCGTAAGTTGTTGATGCTCAACATCGACTCAGGCGGCGTGCAATCGCGCCGCATCATTGACCGTTTGCTGGCCGAAGAAAACAAGCCCGGAGTGACCGCATGAACACCACAGACCTGACCCAAAGCCCCCTCACTGACGATGGCAGTTTTGAGGTGCAACTTGAAAAGAGCGGGCAAATTCTGCGGGTCACCAAAGACCAGTCGATTCTGAAGGTGCTGCAAGACGCGGGGCACGACGTGCCGTTTTCGTGCTCAGAAGGCATTTGCGGCACCTGCTTGACCAAGGTGGTCGCGGGCACACCTGACCACTGGGACATGTTTCTGACGCCCGAAGAACAAGAGGCCAATGACCAGATGCTGATTTGCTGCTCACGCAGCCAGACAGCGAGGCTGGTGCTTGATTTGTAAATTGGGCCAAGCGCTTGCCTGATCGCGTTCACACACACCACGATGAACTCAACTCTGGAAATTCTGGGCATCACCGGCCCCATTTACCTGGCCATTGCGCTGGGCTATGTGTTCACCCGACAAGGGGTGTTCGCCAAAGCCGACATGCAGGTGTTTGGCAAGTTCACCCTCAATTTGGCCTTGCCTGCGCTGCTGTTCAATGCGCTGTCGCAGCGCAGCATCGGTGAGATCCTCAATGCCCACTACCTGCTGGCCTATGCGCTGGGCTCGATGGGGGTGATTCTGGGCGGGCTGTTTTGGGCTCGCAAAGTCAAAGGCCACAGCCTGAGCTACAGCAGCATGATGGCCATGGGCATGTCTTGCCCCAACAGCGGCTTTGTGGGTTATCCGATCATGTTGCTCACTTTCGGCCCGGTGGCCGGGGTGGCGCTGGCGCTGAACATGGTGGTCGAGAACCTGTTGATGATTCCCTTTTTGTTGGCGGTGGCTGACGCAGACGGCGGCCATCCCGGTCAGTGGAAGCAGGTGCTGTGGCAAACCCTGAAGAACCTGGCCAAGAACCCCATGATCTGGGGCATCGTGGGCGGGTTTTTGTTCTCACTTTCAGGCTGGGCCATGCCCGCACCCCTGGGCCGCACGGTCAATTTGTTTGCACAGGCCAGTGCGGCCTTGTCGCTGTTTGTGATCGGCGGGTCGCTGGTGGGCTTGAAGGCCGACGGCCTGCGGGGCACGGTGTCGCAAATCGCCTTCGGTAAATTGTTCTTGCATCCACTGGCCATGTGGGTGGTGTTGGTGTGGCTGGTGCCGATCGCCGATCCGGCTCTGCGCTCAGCCGCCTTGCTGACCGGGGCCTTGCCCATGCTGGGCATCTACACCATCTTGAGCCAGCGCCATGGGCACGGTGCCATCAGTGCCGCTTCCTTGCTGGTGACCACCGTGGTGTCGTTTTTCACGCTCAGTGCTTTGTTGTGGGTGATGCGGCTCTACCCCTTCTGAGCCGGTTTCAGTGCGGGGTGAGCCATTCACGGGCCATCTCGTCAATCAAGGTCAATGTAGCCTGCTGGGTCAAGGTGGTGGGCCGCAAAGAGCTGACAGCCGTGGTCAGTTGAATGGTCAGCGCTGGCGCTGACACCTGCCGCACCGAAAACGCCGAGGGCCGCACCGATCGCATGACGGCGTTGCGTGACAAGATGGCGTAGCCTGCGCCATCGGCCACCAAGTCCAGGATGGCGCTCACGCCGTCAATCTCCAATGCAATCTGCGGGCGGCAGCCAATGGCGGCCATTTCTGACTCGACATGCATGCGGATCGCGTTGGGCCGGGTGGGAATCACCAATGGCAGTCCGGCAACGTCTTGCAAGCGAATGGGCGGTGGAGGAGGGTCTTCTTGCAGGCCTGGTGGGCGTGGTTGCACCAGCAGCAATTCTTCTTGCACCAAGGGCCGGTGTTCGATGCCGGGCACTTGGCTCGGGTTGTAGAGCACGGCGATGTCCAGGCGTCCGTTTTGCAGGTTTTCTTGCATCGCACTCGACAGGCCTTCGCTGATGGACAGTTGGGCTTCTGGCATCTTTTGGCGGAACGCCCGCGTCAATGGCACGGTGAGCACCCGCGCCACACTGGGCGGCAGGCCCAAGGCCACACGGCCCGTCAGGCCGGTGCGCACCCGACCCAGCTCTTCGCGGGCACGCTCGACCTGGTGCAAGATGCCTCGCCCGTGCTCCAGCAACAACTGCCCGGCTTGCGTGGGGGTGGCGCCCCGGCCATTGCGGACCAGCAGGTTTTGCCGCAGCTCCACCTCCAGCAGGCGCACCTGGCGGCTGAGCGCGGGCTGGGCGATGTTCAAGGCCTGCGCGGCGCGGGTGAAACTGCCCAGTTCGGCCACGCGCACAAAGTATTCAAGTTGTTTGAGGTCCATGGGCATTCTTTCCGTTGCCATGATTTTGTCATATCAATGGCTTGGTTATGCGAATTTGTTCTAGCTGGTAGTGGGGACGGGTGCTGGGTTTTGGCCGAGTGAGCCTGCACAATCTGCGCTTGAAATCTTGCAGGTCGCTGGCTTGAGCCCCGAAGATCTGTGCCCCGAAAACCAGGCCGAGGCTCAAGCCAGCGAGCTGCAGCCGTCGACCCAAAAAATGCCATCTACCGAGGAATCCGACATGAGCCAAACCAAGCCCTTGATCATTGACGTGCACGGTCACTACACCACCGCGCCCAAGGCGCTCGAAGACTGGCGCAACCGCCAGATCGCGGGCATCAAGGACCCCAGCATCAGCCCCAAAGTGTCCGAGCTGAAAATCAGCGACGACGAACTGCGCGAAACCATCGAAACCAACCAACTGGCCAAGATGAAAGAGCGCGGATCGGACATCACCATCTTCAGCCCCCGCGCCAGCTTCATGGCCCACCACATTGGCGATTTCAATGTCTCGTCCACCTGGGCGGCGATTTGCAACGAGCTGTGCTACCGCGTGGCGCAACTCTTTCCCGACCACTTTGTGCCTGCGGCCATGCTGCCCCAGTCGCCCGGTGTGGACCCGGCCACCTGCATCCCCGAGCTGGTCAAGTGCGTTGAGCAATACGGCAACGTCGGCATCAACCTCAACCCCGATCCGTCGGGCGGCCATTGGACATCGCCACCCTTGTCCGACAAAGCCTGGTACCCCATTTATGAAAAGATGGTCGAGTACGACATCCCCGCGATGATCCACGTGAGCACCAGCTGCAACAGCTGCTTTCACACCACCGGCGCGCACTACCTGAACGCCGACACCACCGCCTTCATGCAGTGCCTGACCAGCGACTTGTTCAAAGACTTTCCGACGCTGAAATTCTTGATCCCGCACGGCGGCGGCGCAGTGCCTTACCACTGGGGCCGTTTCCGCGGTTTGGCGCAAGAACTCAAAAAGCCCTTGCTGTCTGAGCACCTGCTGAACAACATCTTCTTTGACACCTGCGTTTACCACCAGCCGGGCATTGATTTGCTGACCAAGGTCATCCCGGTCAAGAACATTTTGTTCGCGTCTGAAATGATCGGCGCGGTGCGCGGCATCGACCCCGAAACCGGCCACTACTTTGACGACACCAAGCGCTATGTGAAAGCCACGGCCAACCTGAACGACCAAGAGCGTTACATGGTGTTTGAGGGCAACGCCCGCCGCGTGTTCAAGCGCCTGGACGACCAGTTGACGGCCAAGGGCCAGTGAGCAAGATCTTGTCAGTCACCTCGTTTTGTCGCTCTGCTGCCCTGTTGTCATGCCCGACTTGATCGGGCATCCATGCCCCTCGATCCCCGCCTTCGTGGGGACGACAAACACAGGATGCGTGCCCAATACGCGTTTTTCTGGCGTGATCGCCTAAATTTGAATCAGGAGAAAACCATGTACGAACTTGGCGTTGTTTACCGCAACATCACCCGCGCAGACCGCGCAACCGCTGACGGCTTGGCCGCTTTGGGCTCGGCCACGGTGCACGAAGCCATGGGCCGTGTCGGTCTCATGAAACCCTATATGCGCCCCATCTATCCGGGCGTGCAAGTGTCGGGCACCGCCGTGACCGTGCTGCTGCAACCGGGCGACAACTGGATGATGCATGTGGCCGCTGAGCAGATTCAGCCAGGTGACATCGTGGTGGCGGCAGTGACTGCTGAATGCACCGATGGCTATTTTGGTGACCTGTTGGCCACCTCGTTTCAGGCTCGGGGTGCCCGCGCCTTGATCATCGATGCCGGTGTGCGCGATGTGAAAGAGCTGCAAAAAATGAATTTCCCGGTCTGGAGCAAAGCCATCTCTAGCAAAGGCACGATCAAGGCCACTTTGGGTTCGGTCAACGTGCCCGTGGTGTGTGCCGGCATGATCGTGCAGCCCGGTGATGTGATCGTGGCCGATGACGACGGCGTGGTGTGCGTGCCTGCCCACTTGGCCGCCAAGACCTTGGATGCCGCCCAAAAGCGCGAAAGCTTCGAAGGCGAAAAACGCGCTAAGCTCGCCTCTGGCGTGCTGGGCCTGGACATGTACAAGATGCGCGAGCCCTTGGCGGCAGCGGGTCTGAAGTACATCGATTGATCAACCTGCAACGACACAAAGGACAAGAGGCTGTGCAGCCTCTTGTCCGTTCACGATGGAGCGAAGATGAGCAAACCCACAACAGGTGATTTCACCAAAACCGCTGGCTGGATGGACTGGTACAACGGTCCGAGCAAGCCGGCCTTCAAAGTGCCCGCAGGTGCGGTGGATGCGCATTGCCACGTCTTTGGACCCGGTGCCGAGTTTCCCTATGCGCCCGAGCGCAAATACACGCCTTGCGATGCCAGCAAGCACCAGCTGTACGCACTGCGTGACCACCTGGGGTTTGAGCGCAACGTGGTGGTGCAAGCCACCTGCCACGGCGCTGACAACCGCGCCATGGTCGATGCACTGCTCAACTCAGGCGGCAAAGCGCGTGGCGTGGCCACGGTCAAGCGCAGCGTGACGGACGAAGAAATCCAGGCCATGCACGACGCCGGTGTGCGCGGTGTGCGCTTCAACTTCGTTAAGCGTCTGGTGGATTTCACACCCAAAGACGAACTGATGGAGATTGCAGGCCGCATTGCCCAATGGGGCTGGCATGTGGTGATTTACTTTGAAGCCGTGGACTTGCCCGAGCTGTGGGACTTTTTCACCGCTTTGCCCACCACCGTGGTGGTGGACCACATGGGCCGCCCCGATGTGTCGCTGCCCGTGGACGGCCCGCAGTTTGCGTTGTTTCAAAAGTTCATGCGCGAGCACAAAAACGTGTGGAGCAAAGTGTCTTGTCCAGAGCGTTTGTCGGTGACTGGCCCCAAGGCTTTGAATGGCGAGAAAGACTTGGAGTCGGGCGCCTACAAAGACGTGATCCCGTTTGCCAAGCGCATCGTCGAAGAGTTCCCGGATCGCGTACTCTGGGGCACCGACTGGCCACACCCCAACCTGAAAGACCACATGCCCGATGACGGCCTGTTGGTGAACTTCATCCCGCACATCGCGCCAACTGCCGAGCTGCAAAAGAAGCTGCTGGTGGACAACCCGATGCGCTTGTATTGGCCCGAAGAGGGGGTCTGAGTCTTTATCCCTCATGTCCGTGACAGCGGGCATCCACTGCCGCGGGGCTGTCCTCCTTGCGAAGGCGTGGGCCCTTGGTTTTAAAGGCATGAATTTCCGCACTCTCGGAAATGACAGAGAGACGAAACGATGACACAGACAACAGCGTTGCTTTGCTGAACAGAAACTGAAAGGAACTCGATATGGCTTTAGACAAACCCTACAAAGACGTGCCCGGCACCATCATTTTTGATGCCGAGCAGTCCCGCAAAGGCTACTGGATCAACCAGTTCTGCATGTCCCTCATGAAAGCCGAAAACCGCGAACGGTTCAAGGCCGACGAACGCGCTTATGTGGATGAGTGGCAAATGACCGAAGAGCAAAAGCAGGCGGTGCTGGCCCGCGACCTGAACTGGTGCATGCGCACGGGTGGCAACATTTATTTTCTCGCCAAGATTGGTTCAACCGACGGCAAGAGTTTCCAGCAGATGGCGGGCTCGATGACCGGCATGACCGAAGAGGAATACCGCAACATGATGATCAACGGTGGTCGCAGCGCAGAAGGCAATCGCTACATTGGCGAAAACGGCGATGCGCAGGCGCACAACCAGCCCCAAGGGGCCGCCGGTCAGCAGATTCACGCAGCGGCTCAATCGGCCCTCGCAGACGCCAAGAAAGTAAACTGAACATGGCCAAAATCACCGCCTCTGTTTTCACCTCGCATGTGCCCGCCATTGGCGCCGCCATGGATTTGGGTAAAACGCAAGAAGACTACTGGAAACCCGTTTTTGCGGGCTATGACTTCTCCAAGCAATGGATGAAGGACAACAAGCCCGATGTCATTTTTTTGGTCTACAACGACCACGCTACGGCGTTCAGTCTGGACATGATCCCGACTTTTGCCATCGGCACCGCCGCCGAGTTCACGCCCGCCGATGAAGGCTGGGGCCCACGCCCTGTGCCCGTGGTCAAAGGTCATCCCGAGTTGGCTTCGCACATCGCGCAGTCGGTCATTCAGCAAGACTTTGACTTGACCATCGTCAACAAGATGGACGTCGACCACGGCCTGACGGTGCCGCTGTCTTTGATGTGCGGCGAGCTGGATCCGGTGAAGGATGCTTGGCCTTGCCCGGTGATCCCCTTTGCGGTCAACGTGGTGCAGTACCCCGTGCCCAGCGGCCAGCGCTGCTTCAACTTAGGGCAAGCCATCCGCAAGGCGGTGGAGAGTTACGACGAAGACATCAACGTGCACATCTGGGGCACGGGCGGCATGAGCCACCAGCTGCAAGGTGCGCGTGCGGGCCTGATCAACCGCGAGTGGGACAACGCCTGGTTGGACCAGTTGATCAACGATCCGGTGGCGGCTGCAGCCACACCGCACATCGACTACGTGCGCGAAGCCGGCAGTGAGGGCATCGAGCTGGTCATGTGGCTGATCGCCCGTGGCGCGATGAGCGACATCCAGGATGGCAAAGTGACAGGCCCTGCGCCTAAATTGCGCCACCGCTTTTATCATGTGCCCGCCAGCAACACGGCGGTGGGGCACGCGATTCTGGAAAACAGTTGAACTGAATGGTCATCCCCGCGAATCTGGGCATGCATGAATGCATCGACCCTGTATCAAGTCCGGGGTGACAAGCCATTGTCAAACCCCCTATTGGAGAAAAGCATGAGCAAAACCATCAAAGTCGCCCTGGCGGGCGCGGGTGCCTTTGGCATCAAACACCTGGACGGCATCAAGAACATCGATGGCGTGGAAGTCGTCTCGCTGATCAGCCGGGACATTGAAAAAACCAAGGAAGTCGCTGCGCAATATGGCATTGCGCACGCCACAACCGATCTTGAAGAGTCGCTGGCTTTGAAAGAAGTTGACGCCGTGATTCTGTGCACGCCCACCCAGATGCACGCCAGCCAGACCCTGGCTTGCCTGAAGGCGGGCAAGCATGTGCAGGTCGAAATCCCGCTGTGTGACGTGTACAAGGAGGGCCAAGAAGTCCTGCGTGTGCAAAAAGAATCTGGCCTGGTGGCCATGGTGGGCCATACCCGCCGCTTCAACCCCAGCCACCAGTGGGTCAACCACAAGATCAAGGCCGGAGAGTTCAACATCCAGCAGATGGATGTGCAGACCTACTTCTTTCGCCGTACCAACATGAATGCGCTGGGCCAAGCCCGCAGCTGGACAGACCACCTGCTGTGGCACCACGCTGCCCACACGGTGGACCTGTTCGCCTACCAGTGCGGCAGTCCCATCGTCAAAGCCAATGCGGTGCAAGGCCCGATCCACCCCGCTTTGGGGATTGCCATGGACATGAGTATCCAGCTCCAGGCCGCCAATGGCGCGATCTGCACTTTGTCGCTCAGCTTCAACAACGATGGCCCTCTGGGCACCTACTTCCGCTACATCGGCGACACCGGCACTTATTTGGCCCGCTATGACGACTTGTTTACCGGCAAGGAAGAAAAGATCGATGTGTCACAAGTGGCCGTGTCGATGAACGGCATCGAGCTGCAAGACCGTGAGTTTTTTGCCGCGATCAAGGAAGGCCGTGAGCCCAATTCGAGCATTGCACAGGTCTTGCCTTGCTACCAGGTCTTGCACGATCTGGAGCAACAGCTGAACAGCTGATCGATGACCCCAGCGCAAACTGAGCGCAGCAGCTTGCGCGTGATGGGCCTGGCAGGTTTTGCCAGCATGGCTTCGATGCGCTTGTGCGATCCGATGCTGGTGGTGCTGGGTCAGGAGTTTCAGGTCACCACGGGCGAGGCCTCGCGCGTGGTGTCGTCTTTTGCCGTGGCTTATGGCGTACTGCAGTTGTTTTATGGTCCTCTGGGCGACCGATTTGGCAAGTTGTGCGTCATTGCTTTGGCCGTGCTCGCGTGCGCCGTGTTCAGTGCCATCACCAGCATGGCTTCAGACCTGACGCTGCTGGTGGTCATGCGCGGTTTCATGGGCGCTGCAGCGGCGGGCATCATCCCCTTGTCGATGGCCTGGATTGGCGATCAGGTGGTCTATGACCGCAGGCAAGAAACCTTGGCCAAGTTGATGGGCTACACCGTCAGCGGCATGATGGTCGGTCTGTGGTTTGGCGGCTTTGCAGCCGAGCACCTGGGCTGGCGCAATGCCTTTGCGGTGGTGTCGGCACTTTTTGCCACGGCCGCGTTTATGTTGTGGCGCAAGTTGCGCAGCACCCCTGCACCCGTCTTGCTTGCCGCAGCGCCCAGTGTCATGGCGTCTTTTGCCAACACTTTCCAGATGCTGAGAGTGGTGCGTGTGCGCCATGTCTTGACCGTCACGGCCATCGAAGGTGCCCTGGTGTTTGGTTCGATGGCTTTCATTCCCACCCACTTGCACCAGCAGTTCGACATGAGCGTGGTCTTTGCGGGCTCGGTCATGATGCTGTACGGCGTGGGTGGTTTGCTCTACAGCCAGCTGGCGCGCCGTTGGCTGGGCTGGCTGGGCGGTGAGCGCGGGTTGGTCAGAGCCGGAGTTGCCAGCATTGTGCTGGGTTTGCTCACGCTGGCTTGGGCGCATCAGCCCGCTTTGGGCATGTTGGGCTGTTTTGCAGCCGGTTTTGGCTTTTACATGCTGCACAACACCTTGCAGGTTCAGGCCACCCAAATGGCCCCCGCATCGCGTGGCACCGCAGTCACGTTGTTTGCCTGCCTGCTGTTCTTTGGCCAGTCCAGCGGTGTGCTGCTCATGGCCGAGAGCGTCGATCGGGGCTGGCTACCGCATGCCTTCAGTCTGGCTGCGGCGGGTGTGGCGGTGTTGGGTTTTTTTGTGCACCGGCTGGTGGGGCGGCACTGAGCCAGGTCATTGAGTGCTGCACGTCAGGCCTTGGCTGCGCCACCAACTTGCCGGTGGGCGCAGCGCCCCAGGTGTGGCATCGGTTAAGCCCGTCAGTTTGTCTGCATGCCGAGGCGATAAGATCACAGTCCAGATAGCCGGACCCTTTTTTCATGACAGACCGTTACGCCGTCATCGGCAACCCCATTGAGCAGAGCAAGTCGCCGCTCATCCACACCGCTTTCGCCCAAGTGACTGGGCAAGACATCGAATACACCAAGCTGTTGGCCCCTTTGGGCGGCTTTGCCGAGGTGGTGGACGCGTTTCGCACATCGGGTGGCCGTGGCATGAATGTGACGGCGCCTTTCAAGTTGGACGCCTTTGCCTATGCCACCGATCTCGCGCCCAGTGCGCAGATGGCCGGTGCCGTCAATGCCATGAAGTTCGAAGGCGGCAAGGTCTATGCCGAAAATTTTGATGGCGTGGGCTTGGTGCGCGATCTGTTGCACAACTTGGCGTGTCCGCTGAAAGGTCGGCGGGTGTTGATTTTGGGTGCGGGCGGTGCCACACGTGGCGCTTTGCTGCCTTTGTTGGCCGAAGAGCCCGCCGAGCTGGTGATTGTCAACCGCACGCTCGCCAAGGCCGAGACCTTGGCCACTTTGGCCCAGAAGCACCAGACGGCCTCGGTGCCCGTGCAAGGTCTGGGCTACGCCGCTTTGCAAGGGCAGGCTTTTGACGTGGTGCTCAACGCCACATCGTCGAGCTTAACCGCCGAGTTGCCGCCCCTGCCTGCCAGTGTGTTTGCCCCGGGGTGTCTTGCTTATGACCTGACCTACGGAAAAGGTCTTACGCCATTTCTGAAGCTGGCCAGCGAGTCTGGCGTGACGCGCTTGGCCGATGGCGTGGGCATGCTGGCCGAGCAAGCCGCTGAGGCGTTTGCCTGGTGGCGAGGTGTGCGCCCTGACACCACGTCTGTGATCCAGCTACTCACGATTCCTTTGCGCTGACGGTCATGCCCCCCGGGGGGGCGGGGTCAAACCTGTGTGACGCCGTCTGGCGCATGCAGGTCGATGTACCTGCCAGCCATGAATGCGGTGAAAAATCCATTGAACCAATCCATGTTGATGGGTTTGGCCATGAAGATCGTGCCTTCTGGCAAGCCGCCTCTGGTTTCAATTTCTTCGGGTGTCAGTGCTGACAATACCAGCGTGGTCATTCGACTGAACTGCGAATTTTGACGCAAGGTGCGCAGCAATTCGAACCCGTCTACACCGGGCATGTCGAGATCGGTGATCAGAACGTCCGGTTTGATGCTGGAGATATCGATCAATGCTTCCAGCCCAGAAGACATGGCCATGCAATCAACCGGCATGCTGGATCGGTTGCAGTAACCACGCAGCATCTCGCGGGTAACGGCATCGTCCTCGACCAACAAGACACGCAGCCGGTTGTCACGCGGCTCGTTTTGGATGGTCAGCATGTTGTGCTTTCGCTGGTATTCGCGAATGGAGGGCATCGAAATCCGACGATGGCCTCCTTGCGTTTTCCAAGCTTGTAGCTCGTTCTTTTCGACCAAAGTCTGGATCGTACCGACCGACAGCCCCAATAATTTGGCTGCATAAGTGGTGCCGCAATAGTCTTCGGGAGTGTCAGGTGTGGTGTTTGTTTGCATGGTTGCTCATTTTAGTAATAAAAACGCAAAAAATAATCTTAAAACACTCTTAAAATTTGTTGAATAGAGTACTAAAAGACGAAAAACACTAAATAGTTGGTGTTTTCCCTTAAAAACACCTTATTGCACCCGTCTTCAGCCGCCCGGTTTGGTCCCCCCAGTGACAATCTCACGCCAGCCTCAAGTGCGCGTGGCGATTAACATGCAGCACAACATCATTACAGGAGACGGCTGATGCCCGCACATGCTGCTGTTTGGCCCGCGCGTTTGCCAGCCAAGATCACCGCGCCCGCGACATCGCTTTGGATGAATCTGGCCATCAGCGCTCTGCGATACCCGAACAAAGCCGCCTTGGTGTTCATGGGGCGTGTCTGGACGTTTCAAGACTTGCTGTCGAGCGCCGAACAAATGGCCAAGCAGTTGGCCGCAATCGGCGTCAAAACGGGTGACCGTGTGGTGCTCGACATGCAAAATTGCCCGCAGTTGGTGATCACCCATTTCGCGATTTTGCGGCTGGATGCGGTGGTGGTGCCGGTCAACCCGATGAACCGTGCCGAAGAGTTGAAGCACTACATCACCGACCCTGACACCCGAGTGGCTGTGACCACCGCAGATTTGGCCCCAAATTTGGCACAAGCCAGCGATGCGCTGCCGCCAGAGCAACGCTTGCAGCATCTGGTCGTGACGCAATTCACCGATGCGTTTGATCCCGCCGCCGTTGGCCCCGAAGATCTGCCTGATGCCTGGCGTGCCTGGCTGTTGCCTGTGCGTGCGTTGCCGATCATGGCGTCGGGCCAAGCCCATGCCTGGCATGCGCTGATGGCTGCGCCCTCAACAGCGCAGTTGCCTGCGGTCATGGCTGGCCCGGATGATTTGGCGGTGCTGCCTTACACCAGCGGCACCACGGGTCTGCCCAAAGGCTGCATGCACACCCACGGCACCCTCATGCACAACGCGATGGCCAGTGGCCTGTGGGGCAGTGGCACACCCGAAAACGTGACGTTGTGCGTGGTGCCCATGTTCCACATCACCGGCATGGTGAGCGTGATGCACACCAACATCTTGTTGGGGTCCAGTTTGGTGATCATGCCGCGATGGGACCGCGATGTGGCCGGGCATTTGATCTCTAAATGGCGTGTGACGCACTGGACCAACATCCCGACGATGGTGATCGACTTGCTGGGCAGCCCGCACATGGACCGCTATGACCTGAGCAGTTTGGTCTACATCGGCGGTGGCGGTGCGGCCATGCCTGAAGCTGTCGCCCAGCGTTTGCTTGACCAGTTTGGGCTGCGTTATGTCGAGGGCTATGGCCTGACCGAAACGGCGGCTCCTTCGCACACCAATCCGCCCGATGCCCCCAAAAAGCAGTGTTTGGGCGTGCCTTTCATGAGCGTCGAGTCTCGCATCGTGGACCCCGAGACCTTGGCCGAGTTGCCTGTGGGTGAGTCGGGTGAGATCGTGATCAGCGGCCCACAGGTGTTTAAGGGCTACTGGAAGCGCCCCGAGGCCACGGCGGCCGCGTTCTTTGAGCGTGATGGCCAGCGCTTTTTCCGTTCGGGCGACATGGGGCGGGTCGATGAAGAGGGGTACTTCTTCATGACCGACCGACTCAAACGCATGATCAATGCCAGTGGATTCAAGGTCTGGCCCGCCGAGGTCGAGGCCTTGATGTTCCGCCACCCGGCCATCCAAGAAGCCTGCATCATCGCCACGCGGGATGCCTATCGGGGCGAATCAGTCAAAGCGGTGGTGGTTTTGCGGCAGGACCACAAAGGCCAAGTCAGCGCGCAAGACATCATCGACTGGTGCCGTGAGAACATGGCGGTTTATAAAATGCCCCGCGCTGTGAGCTTTGTCGATGCTTTGCCCAAGAGCGGCAGCGGCAAGGTGATGTGGCGGGCGCTGCAAGAGGCCGAAATGGCGGCCTTGGACACCCATACAAAACCTGAATGAGCCTGAAACTTTCCATCCTTGACCAATCCGCTGCAGCCTCCGGGCGCGGGCAAGACGCGACCATTCGCCAGACGCTGGCGTTGGCCCAACAAGCTGAGGCCTGGGGCTACCACCGCTTTTGGGTGAGCGAACACCACAGCCACCCCAGCATCGTGGGTTCCGCCCCTGAGGTCTTGATGGCCGCAATCGCCGCACGCACGCAGCGTATTCGCTTGGGCAGTGCGGGCGTCATGCTGCCGCATTATTCGGCCCTCAAGGTGGCCGAACAGTTTCGCGTACTCGACGCGCTGGCGCCCGGGCGCATCGATCTGGGGGTGGGGCGAGCGCCCGGCAGCGACGGCCGTACAGCGCAATTGCTCAACCCAGACCGCAACGCGTCCGAGCGTTTTCCCCAGCAGGTGATGGAACTGCAAGCTTGGGTGAATGGGCAAAACCTGCCCGCAAACCACCCCGGACACAACGTGTATGCCTACCCTCAGTCGGACACCGCGCCCGCGGTATGGATGCTGGGCAGCTCTGACTACGGCGCCCAATTGGCTGGCCATTTGGGCTTGCCCTATGCGTTTGCCTACTTCATCACCGACGGGCAGGGCGCTGACGAAGCGCTGCAGATTTACCGCGACACCTTTCGCCCCAATGCGTCACTGCAAAAGCCCGCCGCCACCGTGTGCGTTTGGGCCTTGGCTGCTGAGACAGACGAGGAAGCGCTGCGCCTGTTCGAGAGCCGCGCCCGCTGGAAGATGGACCGCAACCAGGGCCGCATCGGGCCACTCTTGCCACCTGAAGCAGCGGCGCGTGAATACAGCCCTGCCGAGCAGTTGGCACTGGCGCGCTTGCGTGACTCTGCGCTCATCGGTTCGGCCGCCACTTTAGGGCACAAGTTGCGCCAACTGGCTGCGCGGTTGCAGGTCGATGAACTGGTGCTCATCACCTGGACGCATGACCCTGCGGCCCAAATGCGTTCTTACGAGCTGCTCGCCCAAGAATTCGCCCTTGCGGCAAACTGCTGAGCATTGATTTTTTAACCCAAGGATTTTTGACATGTTTACCACCGCGATTGCTGGCAGCTTGCCCAAACCCGCCTGGCTGGCCGAGACCGAAAAACTCTGGCCCCAGTGGACCACCCAAGGCCCCGAGCTGCAACAAGCCAAAGCCGATGCCACGCTGTTGTGGATCAAGGCGCAAGAAGACGCCGGCCTTGACGTGATCGGTGACGGCGAGCAGGCCCGCCAACACTTTGTGCACGGCTTTGTCGAGCAGGTTGAGGGCATCGACTTTGTCAACAAGGTCACCATGGGCATCCGCAACAACCGTTACGACGCGCAGGTGCCCCAGGTCATCGCGCCGCTGCGCCTCAAAGGCCGTGTGCACGCCTTCGAGGCCCAGTTGGCCCGCGCCCACACGCAAAAGAAACTCAAATTCACCTTGCCAGGTCCGATGACGATTGTGGACACCGTGGCCGACCGCTTTTATGGCGACAAGGTCAAGATGGCCATGGCCTTTGCCGAGCTGTTGAACCAAGAAGCGCTGGCCTTGCAGGCCGATGGCGTCGACATCATCCAGTTCGACGAACCCGCCTTCAACGTCTACATGGACGAGGCCGCTGACTGGGGCGTGAAGGCGCTGGAGGTTGCCGCGCGGGGCCTGACCTGCACCACGGCGGTCCACATTTGCTATGGCTATGGCATCGAAGCCAACAACAAATGGAAAGAGACCTTGGGCCAAGAGTGGCGTCAGTATGAAAAGGTGTTCCCGGCCTTGGCCAAGAGCAGCATCCAGCAAGTCAGCCTCGAGTGCATGCACTCGCATGTGCCGATGGAGATGATGAAACTGCTGGAAGGCAAAGACGTGATGGTGGGGGTGATCGATGTGGCTAACCCGGCCATCGAAACGCCTGAAGAAATCGCCGACACCATTGGCCGCGCCTTGCAGTTCGTGCCCAAGAACCGACTCATTGCCTGCACCAACTGCGGTCTGGCTCCCATGAGTCGCGCCGTGGCTGAAGCCAAGCTCAAGGCACTGGCTGAAGGTGCCAAGCTGGCCAGCCAGCGTTACGCTTAAACCCGAGACCCTTCATGCCCCAACAGTTATTGCCGCCCCCGTTGACATCACCCGACCTGCTGAGTGCTACTTTGGCCGATCAGGGGTTTGCGGTCTTGGGTTCTGCCAGTGTGTGCGCTTTGTCTGGCGTTTCGATAGAGTCCTTGCAAGCACTGGAACCGAGCTGGAACGATTTGCCGCCCGACCAGTACCTCAAGGACGGTGGGCGCTACCGCCGCCGCCGTCATGCCAGTTTTGAGGTCACGGCCGACAAGGCCCTGGCCATGCCGCACCGCGCCCATTGGCAGCCCGTGTCGTACAACGCATTGCACGGCGGCATGCAGCGCTGGTTTGACCCCATGGCACCCGAGGTGGCGCAACAAGATGCGTGGCAAAAATTGTTGGCTTGGTTGGCCCGTGTGGCCTCTGCTGCACAGGGCGATCAAACCTGGTTCACTGAGGCGCACCAGTTTCGCATCGACACCACCGACGGCATTGGTCGCCCCACGCCCGAAGGCGCGCACCGCGATGGAGTGAACTGGGTGGCGGTGTTTTTGGTGGGCCGCCACGGCATCAAAGGCGGCGAAACCCGGGTGTTCGACATGGACAGCCCACGGGGCCAGCGCTTCACATTGGCCGAGCCTTGGTCATTGCTGCTGCTGGACGACAGCCGAGTGATCCACGAAACCACCCCGATCCAGCCGGAGCAACAAGGCGGCTGGCGCGATACCTTGGTGATCACATTGCGCTCGGGCGGCTTTCTGGACGACCCTGCCTGAGCTGTTGGTGGGGCTTCCTGTGGCAAAGTCCTTGCGCATGGGGCCGTAGAGTTGTGGTGGTGGTGGTGGTGGTGGTGCTCGGGGGCGCTTATTGCTGACGGATGCGTCATACCCGGCTTGACCGGGTATCCACGGCGATCAAAGGCTCAGCCCCATCAAGTCAGGGTGAAAGCAGGGGCTGTGTCGCCTTGATCTGCGCGATAGCCACAAGCGAGGGCATGGCGCGCCGCGTCATCAATCCCTGAAGTTGTCGAACGACAGGGGCAGATCGGGCATGTCTTTGCGCAGCACGGCCATGGCCGCTTGCAGATCGTCACGCTTGGTGCCAGTCACACGCACGGCATCGCCCTGAATGGACGCCTGGACTTTGATTTTGCTTTCCTTGATCAGCTTGGTGATCTTTTTGGCGTCTTCGGTCTCAATGCCGTTTTTCACCTTGATCACCTGCTTGACCTTGTCGCCGCCGATTTTTTCGACTTTGCCAATGTCCAGAAATCGCACATCCACGTTGCGCTTGGTCAGTTTGTTGCGCAGGATGTCTTCGACCTGCGTCAATTGAAACTCGGCATCGCCGAACATCGTGATCTCTTTGTCCTTGAGTTCAATGTTGGCGGAGGTGCCTTTGAAGTCAAAGCGGGTGCCGATTTCTTTGGCGGAAGTGTCAACGGCGTTGCGCACTTCGACCATATTGGGTTCGCAAACGGTATCAAACGAGGGCATGGCAGAAAAAATCCGAGGTTGAGAATGCGACAATTCTCCCATGAACCTGGAGAAAAATGTCCCCCTGCAGCCGTACAACACGTTCGGCATCGCCGCCAAGGCCCAGGCTTTGGTGCGGGTGCACTCTGAAGCCGACCTCTTGGCCGTGCTGGCCGACCCGCAATTGGCCACCTTGCCCCGGCAAGTGTTGGGCGGCGGCAGCAACATTGTTTTGACGGGCGACGTCAAGGCGCTGGTGCTCAAGGTCGAGGTGCCCGGCTTGCGCCTGGCCTCTGAGACCGACAAACACTGGGTGATCGAGGCCGGTGCCGGTGAAAGCTGGCACGACTTGGTGGCTTGGTCACTCGACAACGGCTACCCCGGCCTGGAAAACATGGCCTTGATCCCTGGCACTGTGGGCGCATCGCCCGTGCAAAACATCGGGGCTTACGGCGTGGAGCTGCAAGACCGCTTCGACTCGCTCGACGCGATGGACATGTTCACCGGCGAGCTGTTCAGTCTGAATGCGGCGCAGTGTGGCTTCAGCTACCGAGATTCGGTGTTCAAGCACGCATCGGGTGGCCCCGACGGTTTGGGCTTGGCTGGCCGAGCGGTGATTTTGCGGGTGCGCTTTGCGCTGGCCAAACGCTGGAAGCCTGAGGTGGGCTACCTCGATTTGGAGCGCAAGATGACCGAGACGGGCATCCACAACCCCGATGCCCGGCAGATTTTTGACTGGGTGGTGGCGATCCGCCGCGCCAAACTCCCCGACCCGCAGGTGATCGGCAATGCAGGCAGTTTCTTCAAGAACCCCACCGTCACCCCCGAGCAGTGCGCCGACATCATCGCCCGCGACCCGAAGGTGGTGCATTACCCCATGCCCGACGGCAGCATCAAACTGGCCGCAGGCTGGCTGATCGACGCTTGCGGCTGGAAAGGCAAGACCGTGGGCCACGCCGGGGTGTACGAGAAGCAGGCGCTGGTGCTGGTCAACAAGGGCGGGCGCGAAAACCCCTGTACTGGGGGCGAAGTGATGACGCTGGCCAAGGCGATTCAGACCAGTGTTTATGAGCGGTTTGGGATTCGGCTGGAGCCTGAACCTGTGGTGATTTGAGCTTTTTGGCGGATGTTTACGTTTTGTGTCATGGGTACTTCGCTCCGGTTCCGCGCCGGATTGGGGCCTGAGCGGTCGTCTTCATCACTCGCTTCGCTCGCCAAATCGGCCGATCCGCTCAGGCCCCAATCCGGCGCTGCGCTGCCAGAGACCTCAATACCCGCTTGTGTTTCAACGGATGCAGCCTTGGTGCGGGTGCCTGCCGGACTCACCGATTTGGCGAGCGAAGCGAGTTATGAGGTGAGCCGGCAGGCACCTGCGCCAAGGCGGAAAACACCCACAAAACCAAGCACACAACAAAAAACGGCCCGAAGGCCGTTTTTCATTAATGCTCAACAAGAATCACTTCTTGCCGCTGCCATCCAACTTGTAGATGTGGGGGCCTTCGCCCACTGACAGCAATCCAGCGTGCGCGTAGATGCCCAGCTTGGCGCGGGTGTCCACGATGTCGAGGTTGCGCATGGTCAGCTGGCCGATGCGGTCGAGCGGGCTGAACGGCGCGTCTTCCACTTTTTCCATGCTCAGGCGCTCTGGCTGATAAGTCAGGTTGGCGCTTTCGGTGTTCAGGATGCTGTAATCGTTGCCACGGCGCAGTTCCAGCGTCACGGTGCCGGTCACGGCGCGGGCCACCCAGCGCTGGGCAGTTTCGCGCAGCATGATGGACTGCGGGTCGAACCAACGGCCTTGGTACAGCAAGCGGCCCAAGCGCAGGCCGTTGATGCGGTACTGCTCGATGGTGTCTTCGTTGTGAATGCCGGTGACCAAACGCTCGTAGGCAATGTGCAGCAATGCCATGCCGGGGGCTTCGTAGATGCCGCGGCTCTTGGCTTCGATGATGCGGTTTTCGATCTGGTCGCTCATGCCCAGCCCGTGACGGCCACCGATTTCGTTGGCCTTGAGGAACAGCTCAACCGGGTCGGCGTATTCCACGCCATTCAGTGCCACGGGCATGCCTTCTTCAAAGCGCACGCTCACTTCTTCGGCTTTCACTTCGACTTCGGGCTTCCAGAACGCCACACCCATGATGGGGTTGACGATCTTCATGCCGCTTTGCAGGCTTTCCAGGTCTTTGGCTTCGTGGGTCGCGCCCAGCATGTTGCTGTCGGTGGAGTAGGCCTTTTCGGCGCTCATCTTGTAGCCAAAGCCGTTGGCGGTCATGAAGGCGCTCATTTCGGCGCGGCCACCCAACTCGTCGATGAACAGCTGGTCAAGCCAGGGCTTGTAGATCTTCAGGCTCGGGTTGGTCAGCAAACCGTAGCGGTAAAAGCGCTCGATGTCGTTGCCTTTGAAGGTGGAGCCGTCGCCCCAGATGTTGACGTCGTCTTCCTTCATCGCGGCCACCAGCATGGTGCCGGTCACGGCACGGCCCAGCGGGGTGGTGTTGAAGTAGGTGATGCCGCCGGTGCTGATGTGGAAAGCGCCGCACTGGATGGCGGCAATGCCTTCGTGTGCCAGTTGGGTGCGGCAGTCGACCAAGCGGGCTTTTTCGGCGCCGTATTCCATCGCCTTGCGTGGAATCTCGTTGTAGTCGGCTTCGTCAGGCTGACCCAGGTTGGCGGTGTAGGCGTAGGGCAGGGCGCCCTTTTGCTTCATCCACAAGAGGGCTGCGGAGGTGTCCAGGCCGCCGGAGAAGGCGATGCCGACTTTTTGCCCTTTGGGCAGGTTTTGCAAGATGGTGCTCATGTTCTGAATCCGATCAACCGAAGTGGCAGATGTAGTGGTAGGGCTCGGTCACGCGGATCTCGAACTTGGAGTTGCCAGGCACGTTGAACTCTTCGCCCGCGCTGGACTTGACCCATTCGCTGCTGCCATCGAGTTTGTATTCGCAATAACCGGCCACGCATTCCATGATTTCGGGTGCGCCGGTGTTGAAGGTCAGGGTGGCCGGCAGGATCACGCCGACCGACAGTTTGGTGCCGTCGGCCAGGGTCAGGCCGTGGCTGACGCATTTGCCGTCAAAGTAAACATTGGCTTGGGTGTTGACGGAGACGCCGTCGATTTTTTCGGTGGTCATGGGTGGTGCTTCCTGGGGCGGGATGGTCCCGCAGCTGTGAAAAAGGCGTCTTCAGACGCCCTTTGTGTCAAATCAAGCCCCCATTTTAGGGCAGACGGCCAGTCGGCCCCGAGACTGGTGTGCAGTGCTTTCAGCGCCAGTGACCGTGGCGCAGGCCGCCGTTCCAGCCCCAGCCCAGGTTGACGCTCGTGTAAACAGGTGGGTAACTGCGGTAGACCGGGGTGGGCACATAAACCACGCGGGATTCGTTGATCACGGTGGTGGGGACTGTGGCAGTGGCCACCACCACATCGGCTGCTGCGCCCGATCTGGGGGCGCTCATGGGCGTGACTTGCAGCGGAATGGTGGGGCCGGGGTCTTGTGGCAATTGCACGTTGTATTGCTTGCCCGCATATTCATAGACCACGTTGTAGCCAATCAGGCGGTTTTCGTAGACCGTTTGCGTGGTGCATGTGGTTTGGGGTGGCGGTGGGTTGCCTTGTCCCTCGACTTTGTTGCCCAACACGGCACCACCAATCACCCCAGCCATGGTGGCGATGCCTTGGCTGTCGCGGCCACCCAACTGGCTGCCGATCAATCCCCCGGCGATCGCACCCACGATGGCGCCACCCCCTGATGTTTGCGTGGGGGGCTGGGGTGCGTTTTGCGTGCAGGTCTGGCGTGGCACCGCCACTTGTTGGTAAACAGCGGTGCGGGAGATCACTTGCCCCACTTCTTGCGCTTGTGCCCATACGGCTGTGAAGCACAACAAAGTGGCGGTGGCGAATGTTTTCATGGATGAAGTAGGGTGATGTTGGCGAGCTTGCAGTTTATGCCGGGGAATCTGCCGGTGTGCATGTGCTTGGGTAAAGTTTTGTGACAGGCGGCTTAACCCGGTTTGACCCGGTTTGACCCGGCTTAACCCGACTTAGAGAGCCAGCCGTTCAAGCAGGCCATTGCTCGGGCGAAAAACCCACGGTGACTTGGCCAGAGGGCCAGGTGATGACGGGGCGTTTGATGGTGCTGGCGTGTTCGAGCATGACTTTTTTGGCGCTGTCGCTGTCGGTCACGCGGGCTTGCACGGCGGCGTCCAGCTTGCGCCAGGTGGTGCCTTTGCGGTTGAGCAGGGTTTCCCAGCCTGCAGCTTCCAGCCAGGTGTCCAGTTCGGCCGATGGCACGCCTTGCTTTTTGAAGTCATGGAAAGTGAATTCAATGCCATGGTCTGCCAGCCAGGTGCGGGCTTTTTTGACGGTGTCGCAATTGGGAATGCCGTAAACAATGGAGTGCATGGGATTTGTTGAAGTTCAAAGGGACAAGACTGGGCGACAATCGCCGCCTATGAAGACTCTACAGGAATGGCTCGACTGGTGCGAGCAGCTACACCCCGTGGCCATTGACATGGGGCTTGACCGTGTCAAAACCGTGGCCGACCGCATGGATCTGCGGTTTGACTGTCCGGTGATCACCGTGGCGGGCACCAATGGCAAGGGTTCGACTTGCGCCATGCTCGAGGCGGTGTTGCTGCAGGCCGGTTACCGCACGGGCGTGTACACCTCGCCGCACTTGGTTCATTTTGAAGAACGCTGCCGTTTGCACGGGGAATCGGCCTCTGCTGAGGCGTTTGCCGAGGCTTTTGCGTCGGTTGAGGCCGCGCGCGGCGATGTCAGCCTGACCTATTTTGAGTTCAGCACCTTGGCCATCCTGCACTTGATGGCCCGATCCAATCTGGATGTGGCCATATTGGAAGTGGGCTTGGGCGGACGTCTGGACGCGGTCAACATCATCGATGCCGATTGCGCCGTGATCACCAGCATCGACATCGACCACACCGCCATTTTGGGCAAAGACCGGGAAAGCATTGGCTTGGAGAAGGCGGGCATCATGCGCAGCGGGCGTCCGGTGATCGTGAGCGACCCCGTGCCACCGCAAAGCGTGACCGACCATGCAGCCGCCATCGGGGCCGAACTGTGGCAATTTGGCAAAGATTTCAATTTTTCGGGCGACAAGCTCCAATGGGCTTGGGCAGGGCGCGGCCGCCGTTACAGCGGCATGGCTTACCCCGCCTTGCGCGGCGCGAACCAGTTGATCAACGCATCGGGCGTGCTGGCGGCGCTGGATGCCTTGCGTCAGCGCATCCCCGTGACCGCGCAAGCCGTGCGCAACGGTCTGGCCATGGTGGAGCTGCCCGGCCGCTTCCAGATCGTGCCGGGTCAGCCGGTGCTGGTGCTGGATGTGGCGCACAACCCGCACTCGGTAGCGGCATTGGCCGTCAATCTGGATGCGATGGGCTTTTACCCCACCACCCACGCGGTGCTGGGGGCCATGGCCGACAAAGACCTTTTGCCCATGCTGCAGCGTGTCAATCCGATGGTGGACAAGTGGTATTTCACCGATTTGCCTTTGCCGCGGGCCGCCAAGGCGGTTGATTTGCAGGCAACTTGGCAGACCCAAAACACCCGCACCGACACCCAGTCCAGTGTCCACGCCGACCCCATGCTGGCCCTGCAGGCGGCCATTGATGCCGCTGACCCGGCTGATAGAATCGTTGTCTTTGGCTCCTTCTATACCGTGGGTGGTGTTTTGAAAGACGGCATCCCGCGTCTACACGCCAAACACCTCACCCCGTGAGCACCCGTCATGGCCTTTTTCAAGTTTCGATTTCCTGGTCAAACCGCTTCAGTTGAGGCGGTGAGTTCTGGCCCCAACGAAAACATCGAAGTTGTACGCCGCCGTGCGCGCCACCGCTTAATGGGGGCTGTCGTGCTGGTATTGATGGCCGTTGTGGGTTTTCCGCTGCTTTTTGACACCCAGCCCCGCCCTGTTGCTGTCGATACCCCTATCGTGATTCCCGATCGACAGAGCACATCGCCTTTGTCCAGTGCGGCGCCTGTGCCCGCTGCACAAGCGCCAGCCAAACCCTTGCTTCCCGCATCAGAGGCCGTATCGCCTCAAGCCAGTCTGGACGCTCGCGAAGAGGTGGTGCCGCCCGCAGCGCCCGTGGTGGCTGCGCCCGTGCCAGAGACACCCAAAGCGATCCCGTCCACAGACAAAGTCAAAGAAAAAGAAGCGGTGGCGCCAAAAACACCGGCAGCTCCTGTCAAGACCGAAAAGCCGGCACCTGCAGCCAAGCCCAAAGACGATGGCGGCAAAGCCCAATCATTGTTGGATGGCAAGTCTGCCAAGGCCACTGCGGGCCGCGCAGCCATTCAGGTCGGTGCGTTCAGCGATGCGGGCAAAGTGCGAGATGTCCGGCAGAAGCTGGAGCAAGCCGGTCTGAAAACCTACACCCAGGTGGTAGAAAAAGACGGCAAGAGCACCACACGAATCCGTGTGGGCCCCTATGAAACACGGGAAGAGGCGGACAAAGTCGCCGCGCGTATCCGCAAGCTCGATTTGCCGGCATCGGTTTTGAAGCTCTGACATGGCGATTGCCCTGACCGATTGGATATTGCTGGGGGTGTTGCTCGCCTCCATGGTGATCGGTCTTTGGCGTGGGCTGGTTTATGAGGTTTTGTCATTGGCCGGATGGGTCGCGGCTTTTGTCGTCGCCCAGTGGCTGGCTTCCGACGTGGTTGGGTGGTTGCCTTTTATCAAGGGTGCACCTGCTTCGGTGCAATACGCGGTGGCTTTTGCGGTGGTCTTTGTGGTCACCGTGTTTGTGGCGGGTCTGGTGTCTTGGTTGATCAAGAAACTGGTGGAAACCGTGGGCTTGCGTCCGGTTGACCGTACTTTGGGTGGTGTGTTTGGCTTGGCCCGTGGGCTGGTGCTGCTGCTCGCTTTGACGGTGGTGTTGCAGTTGACAGGGCTTTCGCGCGACGCATGGTGGACCACGGCACAAGGGCCTGTCTGGTTAGAGCTTGTCCTGACCGGGTTGAAGCCACTTTTGCCCCAAACCTTTGTGGAATATTTGCCCTGAATTTTTCGGGGTGGTTCGATTTTTGAACGGATAAAAGTATGTGTGGAA
>Ga0208916_10000016_pt1 | contig 74456 bp, 77 predicted proteins | sample DEB19_08_DNA_5_FD_184523 | JGI IMG/M metagenome (GOLD analysis project Ga0208916, IMG submission 184523) | Aqueous microbial communities from the Delaware River and Bay under freshwater to marine salinity gradient to study organic matter... | ecosystem: Environmental > Aquatic > Marine >... | reverse complement strand
AGTCGGGCGAGATTTACGTGGCTGGTGAAACTGGCGTTTACACGAAAAGCGGCGACGAGTTTGATGCAGCCATCGACGCAATCGCCGCCTCCCAGAAAAAGGGATGATCAGCGGGCTATCTTTGAGCCTTGCTGCGACAAAGAAGATCGTACCTTGAGCGGTGGATGCCGTAACTGTGGTGATCCCTGTCTCTAACCCAAACCAACAACCAAAACATAAGCCCCATCACTGGGGCTTTTTCTTTTTGAGAACACCATGCAAGTCAATCACGTAGAAGATCACGTCACCCATGCTGTTATCGGTGGGAAGAAAACCATCGAGTTCGGCATCAGCAACAGTGCTGAGTTTTTCAACATCCTGTCGAGTACTTTGTATTCCGACCAGATCTTGGCCGTGGTCCGAGAAGTGCTCTGCAATGCATGGGATGCTCACATCGTTGCTGGCTGCACTGACAAAGCTGTTGAGGTCACTCTGACCTCAGACAAGTTCACGATCAAAGATCAAGGTCTGGGCATTCCTCATGACCTGATCGGTGAGATTTACGGCACCTACGGGAACTCCACCAAAGCCAATGATGGTAACCAGACAGGTGGCTTTGGTCTTGGGTGCAAAGCTCCCTTTGCCTATACCGATCACTTTGAGGTGACCTCGGCTAATGGGGGTACCAAGACCATCTATGCCTTGTCGAAGTCTTCAGCTCAAGCCATGGGCAAGCCAGGGATTACTCCGATCACCAGCTTCCCATCTCCTGAGACTGGCTTGGTCGTCAGCATCCCAGTCAAGAACTCCAGTGATCGTCATCGCTTCCATGGGCTGATCACACGTATTGCCAGTAATGGCGATATGAATGTGAGCTTGAACGGCGGGAAGATCGCTACGCTTGACTTCGATACGAGCACAGCGAATTGGATGCTTCTAAAAAGCCAGACGGTTCTGACTGATCAGACACCTATCGTGGTTCGCTATGGCAATGTGATCTACCCGATCCCTTCTGCTGAAGCCATCAACCATGAGTATGACTTGATCAAGAAGCATCTGAAGAGTTTGGTGAAAGGAGCGTATGACAGCACTCCTCACATCCTGATCTTCCAGGCTCCTCCACACAGCATTTCGGTTACGCCAAGCCGTGAATCGTTGTCGATGCAGGAGCACACCAACAACACCTTGTTGGGATTGTTCAAAAGCTTCCTGTCCCTCCTGGACACGTCCTTCAAGGATGAGTGCAGCAAGGTGGCAACGGAGATAACTGACGAAGCTGTCAATGCAGCGAGATACAAGGATCTCCTGAACACGGAAAGCCAGTTGCCTTTGTCCTATGGCTCCAGAAAGGATGTGGAACTGCGGATCAACACGGTCAAGGCAATGGCGAAAGCCTTCATGGCCTCCAACTATCCAAGCGATCTGGCCTTCCGAAAGAAGGACATTACACATCGTCTGGAGAAGATGGCTGCTGCTCAATTGCTGGACCGTGGCTTGGTACAAACCTACCTTCGGGATTTGGCCAAGGTGGATGCGCCTTTTAGCGATACCAGGTATAGCTACTCTGCTCCTGCTGCTGGACACACAGGTGAATGGTTCCAGCGTCAGGTCATTGCACCTCTGGTGACACGAGTCAGCAATGACAAGTCCATGGATGTGTCTAAGCTCTATGTCTACGACCGAGCACATCTGATCTCAAGTGACTACTCAGGAAGTGCCGTCTTTGTTCCTGCGAAGATGGCAAAGCTCAGACATTCACTGGTGGGCCTGCCATACCTTCGAAAGATCGTTGTCATCTCGACAACCCAGAAGGACATTGATCGTGCTGAACAACATAACGTGATGACGAAGCTGGGAACCAATCCTGGCTTCTTGTTCTATCACGTTAGCCGGAAGAAGGAAGCTGGTGCGGAAGCAAAAGCATTCTTCGAAAAGGCTGGCTTCAATGTAGTGGACCTCACGGTTCGCTATAGCTGGGATGCTCCTATCGAACGGACAACTTACGAGCGCAAGCCAAAGAAGAAAGGACTGCCATTACTCGATGCAGCATTGACAAGTTCCAGCATCGACACCGATGACCTCTTTGATGAGGATGTTGCTCGGATCGAAGATCCTGAATTCATTGTCCTCGTTAAAAAGAACAAGGACAGTGACTGCAATAAGATCGACGATTTCTCTCGTGCGGCATCCACTGCCATTGTCCGATTGTTCGGGAAGCAAGGTGGTGCTGTTATCAACACGATTCAGTACGATGTATATAAAGCCAAGGGTGCAAAGGATTTGATGGAGTTCGTCATCGACAAGGTGATTCACTACATCGCATCTAGCCCAACAATCTTGGAGCACTATGCATACAGCCGTACTCGTGCAGAAGCACTGGTAACCCGTGGATATGAAGTGCAAACACTTCAGGCAGTGTTCAACAACAAGGAGTTAGCAACAACATTTGGTTTAGTCAACAACATGACCGAAGAGGACAAGCTATATCTGACGATATGGCAAAGCCTCTGGGATGATCATTACAAACGTACTGATGCAATGAAGCGAGCTTTCCAATGGCTTGAAGCAATCCCCCTGGCTCAAGCTGTTCATGATCTTGTGGACAAGGTGAAAGACAATCAGCATTTGAACTTGCTCAATCACCATCAATTGGAGTCATGCTTCAAGTATCCCCATCACTCCCATCTCAAAGACAAGGCTTTAAAAATCTTGCTCTCCATCATCAACTCCTAAAGGAACCAACGTGACCGCTCCCCAACTCACTCGTATCGTGGCAGCAGTGCTCGATACCAAGGAACTCGTTCTCTACAAAGAGAATGGGCAAACCATCGTCATTCCACAAGGCGATCCCCGTGTCCGCAAGATCCTGGCTGTGGCCACACCTATGCTGACAGAACGTGGCTACGCTGATGTGGACCTCACCATCGAAGCAGAACAAACCTTCAAGGAATTCGAAGAGAAATCCAGTGGTGTAGTTCGCTTGTTCCGTATTGCCAAGCAGAAGCTGAAGAACTTCTTCGAAGGCCCTGTATTGCCAGCAGCATTCTCAGTAGGTGAGATCCCTACACCGGCACCCGTCCCTGGTCCTGAGAAGACCAAGGAGGAAGCCATGGTTGATGCTGTCAACGAGATCCTGGAGCATGCCACTCCCGTGGCTCGTGATGACTACCATGAACGAGACTTGGACAAGCAAGCTTCCATCACTGAGGAAGACGGTCGTACTCCCAATGCACATACACCTGAGACGGCTGATGACACCATCATCGCTGTGGTGGACGGTAAGATCATTCCCGGCATGGAGAAGATCAAAAGCCAGTTCGCTCGTGCTGCCAGACTCGGTTCTACGACCGGGGTGGAGAACTTCCTTCGTCGCCTGGGCAGTGTCATCGGTGAGCGCAAGCACTCGGTTGAAGATCTGCTGAAGTTCATGGAACGTGCTGATCTGCCAATCGCTGAAGATGGCAGCATCATCATCTACAAGGTGCTGAAGTTCAAGGACGAGGCAAACAGCACCTACGTGGATTGCCACACCAAAAATGTGCCTCAACGTGTTGGTTCGAAGGTCTGCATGGATGCTTCTCTGGTGGACCACAACCGCAACAACGAGTGCTCCAATGGTCTCCATGTGGCTCGTCGTGGTTACATCGGTAGCTTCTCTGGTGACGTGTGTGTCATGGCTAAGCTGGCTCCTGAGGATGTCATCGCAGTGCCTCAGTACGATGCCAACAAGATGCGTGTGTGTGCCTATCACATCATCTTTGAGCTGACTGAGGAACAGTATCGCGTGCTGAGGACCAATCAGCCGATCACCAATAGCGAAGCTGGCAAGATTCTGTTGGGCAGGGCATTGGCTGGTGACCACATCGGCATCATCGAAGAGGTGAAGATCACAGGTCAGAAAGGCACTGGTTTGGTCATCACACCTATGAAGAAAATGACCAATCAAAAGCCCTCAGCTCTGCATCCTGAGATCAAAGAAGCCATCGTCAAGGTAGTGCCCAAGCCAAAGATGGCTGAAGCTCTGCAAGATGCTGCTGCTGAAGCCTTGGATGAAAAGATGGATCCCAAGGCTGTGGTTCAAGAAGTCAAGGCTCAACTGTCCCGCAAGGAACAAGCCAAGAAGCTCTACGATGCTTTGACGGATCACCCCGCAGGTTCGGATGAGCAGATGAAAGCTTTGGCTGAGCTGCATGCCTTCAAGAAAGCTGCCAAAGTTGGCTGGGACAAGCTGGGCTTGCCTGACATCAATGGTGGCACCATCAGTGCTCGGCCTAAGACTCCTGTGAAGGAAGCCAAGAAGGTCGAGACGAAGCCAGAGGCCAAACCTCAACCTGAGAAGAAGACCGACATGAAGACACCACGAGAGCAAATCGCCCATTTGCTGCCACTGTTCCAAGCTGCCACGGGTGCAGCGAAGAAGGACTTCGCCAAGGACATTCTCAAGATCAAACAGGGCGCTAAGAAGTCCTGGGATGTCTTGGGTGTGCCTTCCGGTGAAGTCAGCAAGATCAAGCTCCTGACGGACTGAACTTGATCACATTGGCTTGAGCCATGAAAAAGCCCCCTGGTCTAAACAACTAGGGGGCTTCATTGATGGTTCGATTATTTACTTGACTGGCTCTCTCCAGACTGGCCAGGAGTCAAGGAGGGTTCGGACATCATTTGCGTGCCCTTGAGCTTTGAGTCCCATTTCTGTATATCGATCTGCACACTCTCGGTGTACTCCACCGAGGGTAGCGACGTACTCAAGCTGGGCGGCTTGGGTAGCACTGGCAAATCGGCGTTCTGCTTCTTTGCTGGTGTTCCACATCCGACTAAGCTCAGCACGAGCAGCGTTCCCAGAAGCCATGAGCTTCGCATTGAGTTGAAGTGCATCATTGAGTGCCTTTGCTTGACGGTCATTCAGTTGGCGTTCCTCGCCACGTACTTTTTCCACTGCCTTGGCTTCAGCCTGGGCAGCTTCCAATACCATTTTGGAGATGCGTGCATCGTATCTCCATGCCGTGATCTTGTAGGTTAGCCCTGCTGTAGAAGCCAGGACCAAACCAGCAATGATCAGCTTCACGTTCGTAGTGAGTGCGATCATGTTCATCCTTTAAGCGATGACAGCCACATGTAAAAGGCAATGGGATTCATGCTTTACGAATCCCTACGAATTTACCTGCCTTGGAGATCGTAATCACACGATTGACTGCTCTGGCAGGCTTGCGTGTAGAGACATGTACCCAGCCTTCCATACCACGCTCAGGATACTCGTTGATGAGTTGCCCAATACCCAGGGCATCCACATGCTTGGAAAGCTCTTTAGCGACCTCCATGGGCGTTCCAAAGGCAGGTGCTCGGAAGTCTAAAGCCATGGCTTTGGGATGATCTGAAGTCTTCTCACCCCCTGTAGCTGTGTTGAGCTTAGGACAGCGGTACCCACTGGTAATGACAACTGGGATGTCTTTGCCTTTAACGGCAGAGAGATGATCTCGAATGGCTTGTGCCATTTCCAAGGTGTTCATCGCCTCTTCTTCCAGTTCTTCTGGAAGGGAGTTATCAATCTTTAGTTCTTGAGCCCTAGCTGAATGAGTGAACTCTTTGAAGGTGAAATTACGAAACATCAGTGGCTTTCTCTGAAGGATTGCGTGTCTTGATAAACCAAGGTTCACCATCAAGGAAGCGGCTTAACTGCTTGCCATATCTCAACAGCACATAGGCCAGGCAAGCCCCAAAGGCTATGGCTGGTGGACTGTCCGGCTGGTTATTGAAAGCCAGCCAGGTGAACCACATTCCCAAAACAGCCAAACCAGTTAAAGCAGCTCGGTGGAACCAAGGGGAATGCTTGTCAATCGCCATGGCTACAAGCACAGCAGTGCCTGCAACAATAGAGATACCAACCATTCCTTGAGCACAGATCAATACAGTTGATAGAGTCATCACTGGCCCCCATTACCGTTTGTACGGCTAGGCAATTGCTTCATTGCCCAAGGCAGGATGTGGCTGATGCCCACGCCTGAAAGTACCAAAGCACATCCGACAGAAATTGCCCCATGAGGCAAGATCACACGGGCTTCTACAGGCAGAAGCCAGAAGATCACAGCTCCTGCAATGTGTCCGAACAAGACTCCGAAGAGCCAAGAGAATACCCAAGCTGACAAAGCAGCAAGGATCCCAAGGACATGCCAGCCATTGACACGTTCACGGTTGGACATTGCCCAAGAAGCTCCACCAGCAGCAGCAATAGCTACGGGCAAAGCCAAGGACTCTGGAATACCAATCCCAACAGCAACGGAGTATGAAACTCCTGATGCAAGTACGGCTGCGGGTGTAGCGAAATCTGCCATAACTACTCTTTTTGTGTGGAGACTCTATTAGGCCACATTACAGAATCAGATTGGTGATGCTGCCTTAGGAATCTCTGTTGGCTTGGGGATCCATCGGCAATATCGGTCAAGCAAGCCAGCTTCATAAAGAGCTTGTTGTCCTTTCCAGACCTCATCTGCAATCTTTTGTCGGAATGCGTCTGATACTGGCATAGGACGGAGCATTTGCTCCAGATCAGGATTGATCTGTTTCATTTGAGAGCCTTGATCTGTGTTTCATATGGCTTCCATACAGCCATCAAAGCTGGATCGGTATGAGGATCCTTACCGAACGTCAGCTTTGATGGATCTGGATTGGACATCCAAGCAGCCACGGCACGCTTTGCACCGACAAGCCCGCACTCTCGCGTGACGCAGGCCACCACAACCGTCTGAGAACCGCACCGCCATGCAGCGAACGTCCCAGCAGGAGGTGATGCCACAAGGGCAGCCGTACCTGTGCCGCCAAGCTGCCTTGGCAGACACGGTGCAGCCTGCACACTCATCACAGCGCAGGCCAGGGCTAGGGTGGGGAGGTGGCGGGTCATGATGGGATGTGCGGCGTGTAGGCTGGGATGGCGTAGCCTCGGATCGTTGCGTAGCCTGCGATGGTTGGGTGAGTGCCATCGCCGGTTGCGATGCCTGCCCACGAGTTCGTGTTGACGTAGACCACCTTGGAGTCAGCACGCGCAGTGACCAAGCCCTCCATCACTGAATTAAATGCCGTGAACGGGAAAGCCTCTGGCAGCACCCCGCGACAGATAACCCGGCCATACCCCTTGGCAACCAGTGCATCAACAATGATGTTGAAGTCCGATTGTTCGGTGGCATCCATGCTATCGACTAGGTTGTTGCGCCCAATAGCAAGAACTGCCACATCCAAAGAACCAGCCGCCGGGAGCGCTGCCAGTGTGGTGACGATGTTGGTTTTGAGTGTTGCAATGGTCTGACCGCTGAGGCCATAAGTCGCCCCTGCAAAGCCCAGGGCGGAGGCAACACCGAGCGTGTCCACATCCCCCCGATTTTGATCAGCCGCACCAGCGCCAGAATCACCTGCGGTGATCGAATCACCGAACTGGTCCATCCGTTTTTTGGTGCCGACATCGACAATTGCAGCGTCAGAGCCAACAGAGAGGAACCGACCTGAGTTCGACCACACGTTGTAGGTGGCTGCTGTACCGTCGAACCCTTCCACCACAGTACCGTTCCCCGGCACAGCAATACGCACCGGAGTTCCGCCATTGCGGGAGTAGAAAACGTAAGCTGTGGAGAAAGAACTTGTAGCGAACAAGAACAACTTGGTAGCTGCCGAGCGGAATCGAATTGTTCCTACGTTTGATGTTGATGCGACGGGCTCGCCCAATGCTTTAGCTGGCACGTAGTCAGTCACGTTGTCGGTCAACGCGCCGGTCGTGTGGATAAGGGCGTTGACATCGCCAGAATGCAGCCAAGCGTTAGGTGCCAGCCATCCAGCACCAACACCCGTGACAGACAACACCGCAGCAGCCGGGACCAAGTGGAGATTGTTGGCACCCCAGATGCCACCAGTTTTGATCGAGACCTTGTGCCATGCGTCTGTCAAGCCGGAGAACAGGGTGTAGACGGCTCCCGTATTGGCGGCAACGCTGTACGCCCCACCATCAACAGAAACCACCACGGCTCCGTCATAGTACGCCGCATCGTTCTGCATGGTCAGGGAGGCATCAGAACCCTTGACCAAGAACGTGAACGCCGAGAAGTTTGCGCCCACCGAGGCTTGCAAATACAGTTTCCCAGCCGTGACCCGATACGACGCGGACGCAGCGGCCAGGAACTCGGTCCCGGTTGCCGTGATCGTGACAGGCGGACCCCCACCCGCCCCCGCAGCGGCAGCGATGGCTGTGAAGCTAAGCCCAATTGAGATACCCATTGCCATGATTAGTACAACGCCACGATATCCGTGGCAGTTGTTCCGGTTGCATTGACACGAAGAGCAGCCACAGGAAGAACACTTCCTGCAGCCACATTCTTGAAAACCACTGATGTGCTTGGTGAAGCCAATGGAACAACCGAGACATTCCCAGCAACCCCAATGAACAAACCACGAGTAGGAACAGTGAGGTTGGTTGTGTTGTGTGGGACAACTGCTTCAAAGCTTGCAGAAGGACCGGCGAGATCACTCTTCAAGCGAGTGAGGAAATCGTTTGCGGGCATATAGGTACCTCTATGGATATGGTGCGAGTTTATTCGCCAAACACAATGTTTTCACAGGTGATGTTAACTTCTATCAAACCAGTGCCATCGAAGTTACCACCCGTAGGGGTGATAACAATGGCTCGATCTGAACCAGCAGAAGTAACCTCAGTCTTATTGACGATACGGCCAGCGGTTGTCACACCCACCACAGTGCCAATGCCTGCAGGAGTTCCAGACCAGCCTACGGTATAGCCCGTGCATCCTGTCGTAGCACCTAGAGCCGTCTTCGTAGCCACAGCAGTCTCAACCACCGTCCAGTTAGCAGGGATCTTGACAGCAGTCAGGGCAACAGAGGCACCATTAGGTGCTGATGCAATACCCTTCATGGTCCAGCGTTCACGCCTGAATCCGCCGTCTTGCTTTACCGTATAGCCATTGGTGAGGTCGTTAATCTCAGCCGTAGTAGCACCAGCAGTACTGCCGCTAATCGTGCCATTGATGATCATCCGATTTCGGAGATTCAAGTTCGAAAACCAGTTACGCCAACCAATGACAGTGGCTTTCAGTCTGGATGCAATTGGACTGTTAGCAGAGCCTCCTTCAACAACGATAACCCCCTTGTACTCATCTGTAGCAGTGTGAGCCAGGATGCGAAAGGTCACATCAATGTCATGCTCAGCTCCGGCAAGCCAGGTGCTTTGAGAGTAGTTAGGTTCAATATCATTGAGCACGTACTCCACATTCTTGATCGTCACACGACGATTGCTAACATTCGTGTTGAAACCAATAGGCCTAGCTTTGGTCTTAGCAGCCGTATCAACGATCTTGCCACTCAGCAGCTTTGTTCCAACGTATGGGCCATTAGGCCAACGTACACAAGGGAACAAACCATCGGAGAGGTTGCTGTTGTATTCGGCGTAAAAGCTATTGATGGTGAAACCTGAGGTCGTAACACCGCCAATGGCGTCCATCATGCCGTCTGGACGAAGGCAGTGCACATGCCCTATGTAGGAGCCTGGGCCTGCCATGAATTTCAAAGAGTTGCAGTTACCACTTGCAGAAGACCGACGCACCGAAGGATCTGCATGTGTCGTTACCCACACACCCTCATCCTTGACGTTATCGATCTGAACCAAGCCAGTGCCATCATTTAAGTAAATCAAATGAGGGGGTGGATAGAATAAAGAAACACCGCCCATGTTGGTTCCATTGGCTCCCATCATGTCGCTGTAACGCTTGGAGTGCAGCTCTTTGAGTTTGAGGTGTTTGAGTGAGCCTTGAATGCCCATCAGCACCCCATCAAAGGAGATGCGGTCACCACGAAGGATCGGCCAATCTACCAAAGTTATATCGGCCCCGGCCCCAATGACCGAATTCGTTTTCCATTGCCCCTTGGCTGTGATGCCGTAAGGGCAGAAAGTAGATGCAGCCACACCGGCGGGCGCGTGAACGCTGAAATCACCACTGAAGTCAATCTCTGTCGCACCCAACAACAAAATTGTGGCGTGGAAAACGTTGGGGCCATACCACATCGGATCCATATTGTCGTTGAACGTCACGTTGTACTGACTGGCCAAGCGGTTTTTCAGTCGCACGTTGACTGCCATTGTCGTAGCCAAAGGCTCTCCAGCCAGAGGGCTGATGCCAGCATCCAGACCTGGACCAATGTACACAAATTTTGGCTGTTGCAGTTTCACCTTGGTGTTGAGAAAGACAATCCCAGGGCGATAGTTGTTGCGAATGCGAATCTCCCCCTTCGGTGCCCACTCCATAGTCAAGCCAGTAGGAACCCAGATCTCTTCAAGCACAGTCGTATCGACCAAGACAGGAACATCAATCAGCAATGTGTCGCCCGTAGAGGCACACATAACCATTGCTGCTTCAAGCTGATCTCGCTGATTGATGGTGCCTGTCAGATCCTTTAGGCACTCACTGATAGGGAGCACATCTGAACCATGACTACCAGGCTGGTTCAGTTTTTTATCGATACGAATAACGGGCATATGGGTACCTCAACATGGCAAGCCATGTGTATTGCATTACTGGTAGGACGGCCCCCTGCTCATAGGCGGCAGTGGGTCCGGCCACGACTTAAGATGAGCCCGTCAGACCCAAGTGCAGGGTGTTGCGGCCGATGGCGGTGGAGAGTGAGAGTTCCATGGTTGGGCTTTCAGGTGAGTGCTTGAATCATGTGGCCTGGGTGGGCTACTTAAGTCAATGCAACAAGTGGGTTATCTTCAACCCAATCAATGCGGTACTGCTTGCCGCCGACCACGAATGCCACCGAGCCGTTTGGCAGGATGTTGACCACCGTCAGTGGGCCACTGAGCAGGATCTCCTGGATACGGTTCCAGTCGGCGGTGTACTTGCCCAGGCCCAGACTCGGCCCAGTACCATCTGTCGAATTGATGGCGTAGTAGAAGCTGGCGTTGATGCGTAGGCCCGCCAAGATCACCAAACGCTGCATGATTGCAGCAGCCTTGCAGGGGCAACCGTTCGTTCCGTGCTCATTGTCGAAGATCGGCATGGCGTTGCGGCTGGTGCCCAGGGTGTTGTTGCCTATCAGCGCACTGTTGATACGGGATTTCAACAGCAGCACACCCCGGTGCAGGTCGCGCACGTTCGCGGGCGTCAGACTGTAGGTATGGATGCCAAAGCCTTGGCAATACTTCCACATCGCATTACCCACCACCACCGTGTTCAGCATAGTGATGTAGTTGTCAACGATGGTTGTGTACTCTGCATCCGTGACAGACCCACCGAACCAGAGATTCGGGGCGTGGACTTGGAAGCCAAGTGGGGCGACTGCGTTGTAGACCTGCCGTACAGCCTCTGCCATCTGTGCGTCTGTACCTGCCCAGTGCACAAGCAGGTTCACTTCGTTCAGTGGCTCGAAAACAGCCTCGGTAATGCCGTGGACGTTCTTCACCCGATCAGCGACTGCAAGCGCGTAGATATACAGGTCCGACGAGAACGTGGACGGCAGGTTGGCCTTGCCGCCATAACCAGACTGAGCCAGAGCAGCCGAACGCCAAGTAACACCACCATCAGACGCGTCAATGGGACTAGGTGACACACCTGTGTGTGTCGGCGAGGTAGCTCCACAAGTTCCGGTTGTGATCGCGGTGTAGTAGTACGACCCACGTTTACGAACGACGCCGACGGTACCGATGACTTCCCCCTGCGCCCAATCTTGGCTCGCCACGGCCCAGTCAGGCGGGCAATGCAGGCAGATGTACGGGATCAAGTCACGATCCTTGCAGACCTGCAAGTACCGATCAACGACATCCCACACAAAGGGACCGCCATCACCAGGACCACTGCCTGTTGGCTGAATATCACGCCAGACGAACACCCCGGTGTCAGCAGGATCGAAGTCAACACTGCGTAGATATTTGATCTTCGCAGGGTACTTGTCCAGAGCCGATCCGTCTGGGTTCACGTGACCGCCGAAAAAGCGATCAGTAACCGTGACCGGGGTCGCGTTGGACTTTAGGATCTCCACGATCCCCAGCACCGCAGGTTGGTTGGACAGAAACTGATCTGCCTCCGTCGGCACGGCGAAACTTGTGCCGTCTGTCCACGTTTGGCCGACGACTTTGGAGAGGTCAACGACCGTATCTGGGCGAAGACCGCCCCCAGAAAGAATTGCGTTGTAATCTGGCATGTCAGGCCTTCACGATGGTGATGGAGTAATACTTCAGCGTCACAGACTCTGAAGCGGGGGCGTTGGCAGGGAATTCGCTGACGAGGTTGATGTTCAGCCCGTTGTTCAGGACATCCCAAGTCGTCTTCTGCGGCGGGTTGCCCGTGTCCCCCAGGTTTGCCGGGTTCGCCAGAATGTGCTGGCTCGCTGGGGTATCGACGACGAACCGCAGCAGTCCGGAGCCGCCACGCTCCGTGGCTGCACCACCAGGCTGAATCCGCAGGCCATCGCACCCCAAGCTGTTCGGGTAGGACGACAGCACTGGGTAAACCACAGGATCGAAGTTGCCACTGGCCGTCGTGTGCGTAATCTCCCAATAGATTTCAACACAGGTGCCGACAGTCAGAATGCCTGGAGGAATCACCACATCGGCAGGGATCATGACCGCAGGTGTCGCAGTATCCGCAGTGCCATCGCCGACGCGTTTGGTTCCAAAGCTGGAGGCAGCGAATACCCAGGGTGATCCCGCATCCCCAGGCACGAACTCCGCGCCAGAGGTGCCAACAGGCTGAGGTAACTGCTTATCGATGATGGTTACTGACATGATTACTCCTGTCCAACACAAGCTGCGATTGCTTCAACAGTCCCTGTGTTAGACACAACTGTAGAGCGAACATACATCCAGCCATCTGCACGAATGCCAGCAGTGAAGCCATCAGTAGGAGTGTCAGCAGACAAGGTAATGGTGGCGAACTTCACTCCCTTACCTTTGCCCAAGTTACTGCCATAGATGTCAATCACAGCAGCCGTGGCACCAGGAGCCAACATGGCTTCAACTGAATGAACAAAACCCCCCGTCTCATGCCAAAGACCCGCTTCAGCTTTGGTGACGTTGGATTGAAGGATGGGGGCAGTACGTTTCATGATGCACCTTTGGTGTATGCGTAAACAATTCTTGATGGCATGCACTCTATCAGCTTTGTAAGTGCATAGAGGATGTCATCTCGGATTTAACTTAACTAGGCCACTGGATTGCATCCAGTTGATTCTGAGTGAGTGCTTCTTGAATAACCTCACGAAGACCTCTGGCAGTGCCATGTACAGAACTTACCTTCTGCCCCAATGCACTACCTACACCCACCATGTCAGAAGCAGACAGTGCTACTTGGGCGTTGTTCGCTAATGTCCAATCAATGCTGAAAGGCTGTCCCATGGCTTGAGCCAGAATAGCCAATTGAGCAGCACCTTGGATCCTTCGTTGACTCTCTGAATCACCATCAAAGACATGACCATTCCAGGTGAAAGTGCCGAACTCAGCAGCATCCCTGGATGCCTTGATACGGTCCCATGCTTGAACCCTGGCTTCAGTCAGGCTGTGTATCCACTGCTTGGTGGCCCAGTTCCAGACATGTGCAGTGGAGGGCTGATCTGGGATTGCTTGGACCGATTCACCATTCCAGTAGGCCGGTAGAGGGCCGCTGTAATCTGTGAGGGTTGCAAGCTGACCGGGCGGTGCCTCTGGCATACCCTCCAGCGACGGGCCGGTGAGGGCTGAAAACACCTGTCCGTCGGCTTGGGTGAAGTAGCAAACTTTGATCATGATGTTTTTTTAAATAGGGCCGAGCTTGACGGCGACAACACAACAAATAACAGCCTTAGTTATCGTGAAAAGGCTCGCGTCAGAAATGGTCCCGCCTATTTGATAGCTGTGCGGGCCTGAGCCTGGGTTGTCAATAAATACCCCAGTAACTGTGCTTTTTTTCCCAACTCCAAATGTATTAGCACCACGGGGGGCGTCGCCAAAAGAAATAACCTTGACAGGATAGCCGTCTCTGAATATATGGATATTGACGGGGCCTGTATTCGTGCCCATCACATTCATCGTTACGGAGCATGTAATAGATACGGCACCGCCGCGACTATCAACAGATGCTGTTCCTGTGACATAGCCGAAATTATTATTGAGGGTGCCTGCCCATTCTGCAGCAACAGGAATGACCACGGCATTATTCCTGATATTTACCGAATCAACGGCCTCAATCGCCGCCGCCGTCAGCGTTCCTGCAAATGTCCCAGATGCTGCATCCAATGAACCGGCAAACAAGGCATCCCCTGTAGGGGACAACACAAACTTAGTCACCCCGGCTTTCTTAGATACCAAGCCCCCACTGCCCATATAGACACCGTTGTTGGTATCCGTACCAACAAACAAGCCATCAGCAACACCTAGCGAAATTCGACCAGTGATCGTATCTCCTGTTTTGTTTAGCTTATTTGTCAGAGCAGTAGTGGCAGCACTTACCGATGCCACCAGAGTCTCTACAGGTACCCCGCCCACATTGGTACCAGCAGGAGCACCTACCGTAGCCCCAGCTTGAGCAGTACTCTTCTCCAGACGAACAATCGTAATGACATCTGTATAGGTGCCATTGACCGTACAGGTTACCGTGGCAGATTTAGCCGTGCCAAACTGAGCAGCAGATACCGATTGATTGGCTACCCCAAAGTTGGTAGGTGTAATCTCAAAACCAGAGAATGTCCATACATAGGTAGGCAACGTCAAGCCACTGGTATTAGCAGTGAACGTGATGATTGACTGACCAATATCCAGTGTTCCATCCGTTGCTGTAAAGGTTGAAGCACGATTGGAGGTAATCTGAACAGCAGGCCCCATTGGACCCGTATCCCCGTCTATCCCATCAAGACCATTGCTGCCAGCAATCCCTGCCTTACTCTTAGTCAGAGTAAAACGTTTCACGATATTGACATAGCCAGCTCGTGATGCAGTGAATTCCACGTACCCGGTATCTGCAGACATCGCAGTCACTGTTTGAGTACGGCTAGTTGAACTCTCCGTACAAATCACATTGACTTTGGTAACTGAAAAAGTCCAGTTTGCAGAATCATCCGTAGCACCGTTATAGATGGTTAGGGTTGTGTTAGCCCCAGTGAATACACCACCGCTGCCATCTGCGGCAGTAGGTATCGTGTGTACTTCATTAGACAACAAGCCAAGAATAGTATTGGCACCATTCGTACCTGCAGCACCCAAGGCATATGCCGTGGCAGTACTCCAAGCAACTGCTGAAGTAGCTGACGTACCTGTGTCTACATAGTTGACGCTGCATCCCCAAAGAGTTTGTCCAGCCACCGCAGCACCGGGAGTCAGACTCCAACCATTCAGGGTTGCTGGTGCAGTAAAAGCGCCTGTATTCCAGGTGTAGGTAGACGACCCCGATGGGAAAGTCACCGGGGTACCAGCAGCCCACCTGTACAGCTCCAGAACCGCTGTGCGGGCTCCATTGGCCCCATCAGTACCCGGACTACCTGGACTGCCTGGAGTACCGGCAGCACCTTGAGCACGGGCTACAGTAGCAGCCCAGGTTACCGAGCTAGTAGCTGAGGTCAGCGAATCCACAAACACTGTACGACAGGTCCACAAGGTCTGCCCTGCTACAGCAGCAGAAGGCGTCAAGGACCAGCCATTCAATGTGCTGGGTGCAGTGAATTGCCCCGTTGCCCATGTGTATGTTGAGGTGCCTACCGGGAATGTCGTGGGTGCAGCAGCAGCCCACTGGTACATGTCCAAGATGGCAGTACGACTACCGTTGGCACCGTCAGCACCGCCAATAGTTTGAAGCACCCAGTAGGTGTTCTCCGTCACCGGATAAGTAGGTGGAGTCACCACACCGGAAGAGGTATGTTCGAAGATGCAAGACCAGCCGTAACCCGCCTCGAATACTGAATCTCCAGGAAGGTACAACGTGCCTGAAGTCCAAAGACCTCTGGCTACGTTACGAGTCGCTCCATCGGCTGGCTTATTGGACCCACCAATACGTGACCAGTCCAGATCTACCCCAGCACCCAAGATGACGTTGCCCAACTCATCAACAACTTCAAGACCTTCCAGAGTCAGAAACTCGGCTTTGATCTTGCCATCCTCAACAATGACATTACCGTCTGCAGACCTGAGCTTGTTGAAGGTCAGCTTGTTGATGACAGCTTCGTCCATGAAGACTTCACCGCCCTCAATAACAAATGGCTTCACCTTGTCAGGGCCAGTCCTACCAACCCAGAAGTTGTCTACATCGAAACCAGCTTCAACAAGCGTCCCATCGTTGTAGACACCAAAGCCACCAATCAAACCATTGACTGAAAGCTTGGCCGTGTAAAGGGCACCGATGGCAGTTGTCTTGTCAGCCTGTTCCTCAACCTTGGCAACAAGACCGATCTCCCCCAAGGCCACATCACCGTTCAGGGTGGCCTCCGTCACCGCTTGCCAGGATGTAATAGCAGCGGTGTCAGTGCTCAGGGCTTCCATCTCAACTGCCACAGCAGCAATGGAATCTCCCAAACCAGTAACAACCAAGTTCAAAGAAGCAGCAAATGCTTCTGAATCGCTGGTACGTTCTACGACCTCAGTCTCTACAAGCGTGATGGCTTCATTAATGGTGCCTTGAAGGTTACCCACTGCGACGATCAGCTCATCTCGTGAAGCGATACGAGCAACCACTTCTTCAGAAAGAGAGCCCTCCAACAAAGTAATTTTTCCAAGGTCTGCTTTCAAAGCAGTACCCAGCATTCCTGTGTCGATTCGGTTGGCCAGCATCTCCATCGTTTGTTCGATGGTAGGACGGGCAATGGCCGAAGCAGGCCCGATCATTTCACCCTGAGTGCCATTGATCGAGACGTGCTTAATCCAATAGAAGTACTCGATAGACAGTTCATTGTCTGTCTTGTCATAGAACAGATCACCACCAGTGATCGACCGAATCGTGGCACCCAATGGATCGTCAGTTAGCCCACGATAAACAACCGTGTGAGCTACAGCGAACGGATTGGTTGTCGGATAGGTCCAGGAAACATCAATCCCGCCAAAGGCAGGAGTCACCGTCAGGATGGAGTTGTTATCGGGATCCCCCGGTAACGGGCCGCCCCATCCACCAGTTCCGCACGTACCAGACATAAGTCACCCTCTAAGTAAGCGGATTTCCCTCACCAACTGAAAGAAACCAATGAAAGCTATCTACGAAAATCATTATCTCACCGATAAGGATGTTGCGAACTATGCTAGGCAATCTTTTGCCAAGCTGGCTGAGAATTTCTCAGAAGAACAGAACAACAATCTGATTCGCTTCCTTGCCAGAGGTATGCAATCAGGTGACTGGGAAACTCTGATTGCCGGGCTACAGCATTTGGATACTAAACAAGCAGCCCATGATATGGCTGTGTACATGCGTAACATTCCAGAGCACTGGGTGCCATTCGGGCATCCTCAAATCACTCTGCGTATGCAAGCCCCAATCCCAATCAGAGTGCAGTGTTTTAAGCATAAGATTGGCTTCGTGGAGTCAGAAGAGTCTCGACGCTACATCTCTTCAAAGCCAGAAGTATTCATTCCACCGTACTTGAGAGCCAAAGCTGCGAACGTCAAGCAGGGTAGTGGGGACATCCACCCTCAATCGGAGTTCTGGCTCACAGAGTATGAAATGTCTGTTCGCAAGGCCGTACAACTCTATGAAGAGATGGTTGCTTCTGACATCTGCCCAGAACAAGCCCGCTTCGTCCTACCTCAAGGCTGTGAAGTGAACTGGGTGTGGACAGGCTCTCTCTACGCTTTTTCGAACATGGTGAATCAACGCACCGATTCTCATGCTCAAATGGAGATCCAACTTTTGGCGGCTGAAATCGACGCCATCATTGCACCCCTCTTTCCTGTGAGCTGGGCTGCATTGACCAAGGGTGCCTACTGATCCGAGTGAAAACCAGAAGCCTTCCTGGCTTTTGGTTGAAGTAAAACATCCATTGCGAGGTTTTACAGAGCCAAAGCTTTCACCTTCCTGGAGAGCTTGGCTCTTTTTTTGTCCTCAGGAAACCAGAAAGCAGAGCTGTAATGCCTCATTCCAAAGTAGCCCATCTCCCCACACCACTTCAGGAATTCGTCCACAAGAGCCGATACGCTCGATGGGTCGATAGCGAACAGCGACGTGAAACTTGGCCAGAAACGGTCAAACGCTACGTTGACTACTTCGCCCAGAAGTTCCCTCACTACCCATCCAATGAGGTCTACCAGCACATCCTGGCCCTGAAGACCATGCCTTCCATGCGTGCCCTGATGACCGCAGGCCCTGCACTGGAACGTGATCCGATGGCTGGCTTCAACTGTTCGTTCGTAGCCGTTGACAACACCCGAGCTTTCGATGAAATCCTTTACATCCTGATGTGTGGTACTGGCGTTGGCTTCAGTGTCGAACGGCAGTTCGTCAACAAGCTGCCGGTTGTTGGTGCCACCGTATTGGCTGGTGAGGACAACAAGCCCACGGTAGGCGTTGTCGATGCCCTCACAGCCATTGATCACACCATCGTAGTGCGTGACAGCAAGGGTGGTTGGGCAGGCAGTTTCCGTGAGTTGATCGATCACCTGTACGCAGGCCACATCCCATCCTGGGATATGTCCAAGATCCGGCCAGCCGGTGAAAAGCTCAAGGTGTTCGGTGGCCGTGCCAGTGGCCCTCAACCATTGGATGACCTCTTCAAGTTCACCGTTGAAACCTTCAAGAATGCAGTGGGTCGAAAGCTCACCAGCATTGAATGCCATGACTTGGTTTGCAAGGTGGCAGACATCGTGGTGGTGGGAGGCGTTCGCCGCAGTGCTCTGATCAGTCTGAGCAACCCCAGCGATGACCGCATGCGTGCTGCCAAGAGCGGCCAATGGTGGGTGGGCGAGCCTCAGCGTGCCCTGGCCAACAACTCGGCTGCATACACCGAACGTCCAGAGATGGAAGTGTTCATGAAGGAATGGCTTTCACTTGTGGAATCCAAATCTGGTGAACGTGGTGTGTTCAATCGATCAGCAGCCATCCAGAAGGCCGTGGACAGTGGCCGCAGGGATCCCACAAAGATCGTAGGTACCAACCCCTGTGCCGAGATCACGCTTCGCTCAGCAGGGCTGTGCAACCTCTCTGAAGTTGTCATTCGTCACACCGACACCCTGGACGATCTGAAGGACAAGGTTCGTGTCGCCACCATCATGGGCACCTACCAATCCATGTTGACCGACTTCCGCTACGTGCGAAAGATCTGGGCGAAGAACCAGGAAGAAGAGCGCCTGCTGGGTGTGTCCCTCACTGGGATCATGGATCACCCGATCCTGTCTCAAACCAATGAGGAAGCAGCTTCATGGCTTCGGGAGATGAAGGCTCACGCCATTGCTGTCAATGCCAAGTGGGCTAAGAAGCTGGGCATCAACCAGTCTACGGCTATCACTACGGTGAAGCCTTCGGGAACGGTGAGCCAGCTTGTGGACAGTGCCAGTGGCATTCATCCACGGTATGCCCAGCATTACATCCGGACGGTACGTGCCGACAAGAAGGATCCCCTGGCACAGCTCATGCGTCAGCAAGGATTCCCTGTCGAGGACTGCTACTTGAAAGGTGCAACCACCGATGTCTTCAGCTTCCCAGTAGCTGGTCCGGAACATGCAGTGTTTCGCAATGACCGATCAGCCATGGAGCAGTTGGAGCATTACCTGATGGTACAAACCAACTGGTGTGAACACAACGTCTCCGTCACGATCTATGTGAAGGATCACGAGTGGCTGGGTGTGGGTGATTGGGTGTATCGGAACTTCGATCAACTGGGTGGTGTGAGCTTCTTACCTCACAGTAATCACAGTTATAAGCAAGCCCCATACACCGAATGTACGAAGGAAGAGTACGAGGCTGTCCTGGCCACGATGCCTGCTTTCAACTGGCAAGCCTTGAGTGACTTCGAACGTACTGATGAAACTGTCAGTGTGCGAGAACTTGCCTGTAGTGCTGGAGTTTGCGAAATTCTCTAAGTGAGTAGAAGAGGCTCCCCTCCGGGAGTCTCTTTGATAAGTGAGCTGATTCAACTCAGCTTTCTTATCCAAGAGAGTCAACTCAACTGAAAGACCCCGTTATGGAATTCTGTCGTACACAAAACTGCACACAAAAGAGGACGCCTGAAAGCGAGTTCTGCGATCAGTGCATTCAAAAGTTCTCATTGAAGATTCCGGCCAGAACACCTTCACAAGAACAAACCCTGGCCAGTAAGTACCCGCAGTACTACAAGTCAGTGGCTGACGTGGATGAGATCGATGTCTATGCAGTGCATCAACTCTTTGACATCCAAGACCCCTCAGGGGCCATTCAACATGCAAGCAAGAAGCTGCTCCTATCCGGTGTACGCACAGGCGGTAAGTCCAAGTTCAAGGACATCAAAGAAGCCCGCGACACCCTGAATCGCTGGCTCCAGCTCAATCCTGAGGCGTAGTCCCTACGCCCTCTTCGATCCATCCAAAAAGGTTTCCTATGTCCAAGTACGGCAACACCTCATCGGTGCCTCTGTCGCTGGCTGTATTTCTAGCCACCGACTCCTACGATTACAACGATGACCCCAATTGCATCTCTGCCACGGCACTGCTGAAGCCTCTGCGTCAGCTTGTTCTCAGTGCCCGCGTACCTGTTGAGGATGCGGTCATCGACCTGGCTCAGATGATGTCCAGCCGTCTGGGCACAGCCATCCATGATGGCATCGAGCGAGCCTGGAAGACCAACTATGCCCGAGCAATGGCCGATCTTGGCCTACCGAACGGCGTCATCAAGAAGGTGCTCATCAACCCCAAGCCAGAAGAACTCACTGATGGCTGCATCCCTATCTACCTGGAGCAACGTGCCTACCGTCAGGCGGGCAAGTTCAAGATCTCCGGGAAGTTTGACTTCATCGGGGATGGTCGTGTGGAGGACTTCAAGTCCACCTCGACCTACACCTACATGAACCAAACCAACAACGATAAATATGCATGGCAGGGAAGCATCTATCGGTGGTTGCAGCCAGAAAAAATCACCAAGGATGAGATGGCCATCCAGTTCATCTTCACGGACTGGTCCAAGGCCCAGGCTTCATCCAACCCCAACTACCCCCAGCAACGGTTCCAGCAGCAGATCTTCCAACTGAAGTCGCTGCCTGAAACTGAAGCGTTCATCAAACGAAAGCTTGAGGCCATCGAACGCTACTGGGATGCCCCTGAGAACGAGCTTCCTCCTTGCTCAGACGAAGAACTCTGGCGATCCGAGCCTATCTGGAAGTACTACAAGAACCCCCAGAAGACAGCTCGCAGCACCAAGAACTTCGACATCAAGCAAGAGGCTTACATCCGTCTTTCAGAGGACGGCAATGTAGGCATCGTCAAGGAAGTGCCTGGACAGGTCATGGCTTGCAAGTATTGCCAAGCCTTCCCTGTGTGCAGCCAAAAAGACCAACTGATCGCTTCTGGCGATCTGATCATGACCTGAAAGGAAAACCATGCTGTCCTTTGACCAAATTGCCCATCACCCCACTTCAGAGAAGCTGGTTGAGATCCTGTGTAGCAAAACACAGAATGCCAACCCACTCTTCTTCCGAGTGCTGGTGGGCTATTACTTCAGCCTTGTGGCTTCGATGCAGCGAGCATCCATCGCCACACATGATCGTGGAGACATCCCCGTGAATATGTATGCCTTGAACCTGAGCACATCAGGATCAGGCAAGGGCTTCTCCACGAACATCATGGAGAATGAAGTCATCCACCTGTTCCGTCAGAAGTTCCTGGAAGAAACCTTCCCACTGCTGGCAGAACAGAACTTGCCCAAGCTCGCTGTGAAGCGTGCCAATCGCAAGAGCACTGATCCTGATGAAGAGATCCTTCGCGTGCAGAAGGAGTTTGAACAACTGGGTTCCCTGGTGTTCAGCTTTGACTCAGGTACCCCAGCAGCCGTGAAGCAGATGCGTCACAAGCTGCTGATGGCAGATGCTGGATCGGTCAACCTTCAGATCGATGAGATCGGGAGCAACCTCGTCGGTAACGTCGAAGTGCTCAACACCTTCCTTGAACTCTATGACGTGGGCCGGATCAAATCCAAGCTGATCAAGAACACATCAGAGAACGTTCGTAACGAAGAGATTGAGGGTCGGACGCCGACCAACATGCTGCTCTTCGGGACACCCGCCAAGCTGCTCAACGGCGGCAAGACGGAGGAAGAACTCTATTCGATGCTGGAGACTGGCTACGCTCGTCGATGCATCTTCGGCTACAGCCGTGCTTCCAACAACACCAGGAACCAGTCACCTGAAGAGGTGTACGAGATGCTGACCAACCAAACCAGCAATCAATACCTGGAAGAGCTGGCTGCACGATTGGAGAACCTTGCCGACATCATCAATACCAACAAGCGTCTGGTGATGTCCAAGGCAACCAGTCTGCTGTTGATCGAGTATCGACTCAAGTGTGAGAAGGAAGCTGACACATACCCTGAGCACGAAGAGATCAAGAAGGCAGAACACTCCCACCGTTACTTCAAGGTGCTGAAGCTGGCTGGTGCTTATGCGTTCGTGGACGACTCCCCAGAAGTCACCGAACAGCATGTGTACTACGCCATCAAGCTGGTGGAAGAATCAGGCGAAGCCTTCATCCGTCTGCTGACTCGTGATCGTCATTACGTGAAGCTGGCCAAGTACCTTGGCTCAGTCAAGAGCGATGTGACTCAAGCTGATCTGGTGGAGGATCTTCCCTTCTACCGTGGAGCAGCAGGACAGAAGCAGGAGATGATGACCTTGGCCATTGCCTATGGCTACAAGAACAACATCATCATCAAGAAGTCCTACCTCGATGGAGTGGAGTTCTACAGGGGTGAAACCTTGGAGGAAACCAACCTGGCGAAGATGGTGATCAGCTACAGCACCGACATCGCCAAGGACTACCAGAGCGAGTACGCAGCGTTCGAAGATCTGCACAAGCTCACCCAAACCATGGGCTACCACTGGACCAACCACCATCTTGCTGGTGGGCATCGCAACGAAGAGAACGCCCAACAAGGCTTTAACTTCATCGTGGTGGACGTGGATGGCAAGGTGAGCCTGAGCACTGCCAAGCTTCTCCTGGCTGATTACAAGGCCATGTACTACACCACGAAGCGTCACACCGATGCTGAGAACCGTTTCCGAATCCTCATCCCCATCAACTACAAGTTGAAGCTGGATGCGAAAGACTACAAGGAGTTCTACAAGAACGTCTTGGAGTGGCTTCCATTCGAAGCGGACTTGCAGTGCGGTCATCGTTGCAAGAAGTGGCTTTCTCACAATGGCCACTACGAGTATGTCGAAGGCCAAATCTTCGATGCCTTGCCCTTCATTCCGAAGACCAGCAAGAACGAAGAACGCAAGGAGTTGATGAACTCTCAACACGCCATGGACAACCTGGAGCGTTGGGTACTCAACAACTCAGGTGACGGCAACAGGAACAACATGCTCCTGCGTTACGCAATGATCCTAGTGGATGCTGGATTCGACATGGATGGTGTTTCGTCACGGGTGAAGAGCCTGAACGACAAGATGCCAGACAAGTTGGAAGAGATCGAGATCATGAGCACGATCCTGATCTCAGTGGCAAAGGCGATTGCCAAGAAGCCTTAGGCAGTAGTCCTCATGTGCTCTCCGAGCACTTTCATGAAAAACAAGCAGGCGTTTGGTAATCCCGAATGCTTGCTCTTCCATAGGAGATCCAATGTCAAACCAAGTCAATGACCATCTGGTCTTGTTGTGTGGCAAGTCAGCTACCGGCAAGTCAGCCTCTCTCATGGGGCTGAAGAATCCAGAAGGTGTTCTGTACTTGAACTGTGAGGCTGGCAAACGTCTGCCTTTCAAGTCCAAGTTCGTTGAGAAGACGGTCACCGATCCGCTTCAAATCATCGAGGCTTTCGATTGGGCTGAGACTCAAGCACACATCCACACCATCATCGTGGACAGCTTGACCTACCTGCTCGATATGTACGAGTCGATCTATGTCCTTCCTGCTGCCAACGGCATGCAGGCATGGGGCCAGTTCGCTCAGTACTTCAAGACCTTGATGCAGCAGAAGGTGGCAGGTTCAACCAAGAAGATCATCTTCACGGCTCACACTTCAGACAGCTTGAACGAGTCGGAGATGTTGATGGAAACCAAGGTGCCTGTGAAGGGCAGCTTGAAGAACAACGGTCTGGAGTCCTATTTCAGCCTTGTCATCGCATCGAAGAAGGTGGCTTTGAAACAGCTCAAGGAGTACGGCTCACCCCTTCTCACCATCACCCCTGAAGAGGAAGCACTCGGCTTCAAATACGTCTACCAAACCAAGATCACCAAGGACACTGTGGGCGAACGCTTGCGTGGACCTATGGGGTTGTTCGATACGAAGGAAACTTTCATCGACAACAACATTCAGTTGGTCCTGGACCGACTTGACGAGTACTACGCATAACCCACAAGCGTCGTACACTTCTTTCCCCAAAATCTCAACTTTCATTTCCTAAAGGAATACACCATGTCGATGTTCTCAACCCTCAAGACCGATACCAACATTGCTGACGAAAAAGACAGCGTTGGTGGCGGCTTCGTTCTCGATTCCGGCCTGTACTTGGCAACTGTCACCTTGGCCTACGGTACCAAGTCCGAAGGTGGTGCCTTGGGTCTGGTACTCCAAGCCAAGACTGAAGAAGGCAAGGAGATCCGTCAAACCTTGTGGATGACCAACAAGAAGGGCGAAAACTTCTACGAGAAGGACGGTACCAAGAACTACCTCCCAGGCTTCATGCATGCCAACAGCTTGGCTCTGCTGACGGCGGGCAAGGAACTGTCTGAACTGGCTACCGAAACCAAGGTGGTCAATGTCTACAGCAAGGAAGCCAAGGCTGACGTGCCTACCAAGGTTGAAGCTCTGACGGACATCATGGGTCAGCAGATCCTGATCGGCCTGATCAAGCAGATCTCCGACAAGACCAAGAAGAACGAAACCTCTGGCATCTACGAACCCACGGGCGAAACCCGTGAGGAAAACGATATCGACAAGTTCTTCCGTGCCCGTGATCGCATGACCACTGCTGAGATCCGTGCTCAGGCTACCGAAGCCACCTTCGCTGACCAATGGGAAACCAAGTGGGCTGGTCAAGTGAAGAACAAGGCCAAGGGTGCTGGTGCAGGTGGTACCGCTGGTGCTCCCAAGGCTGGTGCAGCCGCAGGTACGGCCAAGCCCAAGCAAAGCCTGTTCGCTTGATCAGGTTGTTAGTTCACGATGCCCCAGCAATGGGGCATTTTCTGTTTCACTCTGAAAGCAATCGATGCACAACGTCCCATCGCCTCAGAACGACGACACCAGTATCGAGCACCAGATCCAAGCCAAGGGTTTGACTGGTCCTCGCGTCTTGCCTGAACAGATCTTGAATCTGCTGAACCGTGTCGTGTTCAAGGTGGACGTGCCAGCAGGCACAACCACTACGTTTGTCCATGCCTTCTTGGACAATAAGTTCCACCTCGCTACTGGTCACAGTGCTTGTGTGGATCCGGCCAACTTCAATGCTGAGATTGGCATGAACATCGCCAAGGCCAGTGCTGAAGCCAAGGCTAAGGATAAGCTGTGGGAGCTGGAAGGCTACGCACTGTTCAAGCAGTTGAACCCTCCCGCCTCGACACTTTTCGAGCGTGTCAAGGCAGAGCATGCTGAACTGGTGGAACGTCTGAACAAGCTGACTACCTTCACCAAGATCCTGACATTCACACTGCTGGCCCATGAAGACCAAGGCTTGTTGCTGGAACAACGTGCAGTCATGACTGACTACGCTGAAGTCTTGCACAAGCGTATTCAACGATTCGAAGGAGCCCAGCAATGAGCGACGATCAAAACCAAGACCAAAGCCAAGAGCCTCAAGCTGAAGCCCCAACCCAGGCTCCTGACGACTCATTCCAGATCACGACTGTTCATCAGTTCGCTGGTCTGTTCCATGCATGGCATCGCAAGACCATGCAGCGTCTGGATCACTTCCAGAACGTTCCTGATGGCATCGAGTTCACCGTTGGTGATGGTGCCTCTGAGAAGCTCACGGGTGACCTCCGCCGAGGCTTCCTGATGGGCATGAGCATGGCAGCAAGTGAAGTGGCTAACGTACCCTTCGTGACCACGACCGAAGATGAGTCGGATTCACCGGCTCAGGAAGGTACTGCTGCCAATGACGAACTCCCTCCCAACTAAGCTCATCCGAGTGGTGGGGCAGGATCCCAGTCTTCGGAACTGGGGATTGGCCTATGGCATCTACGATCTGGAAGCCAAGAAGCTCACGATCTCCAAGCTGGCTCTGCTCAATCCTGTCTTGCCTGATGGCAAGCAGGTACGTCAGAACAGCAAGGAGATCGAGTCTGGTGCCCAGCTCTATCGAGGTGCCAAGGACGCAACAAAGGATGCCCATGCAACCTTCGTCGAAGTACCTGTCGGGAGCCAATCAGCTCGTGCCATGTGCGGCTATGGAGTTTGCACAGGCGTTCTAGGAGCCATACGAGCAGAAGGTATTCCCTTCTTCGAACTGACTCCAACTGAGATCAAGCTGGCCGGACATGGCACAAAAACTGCCACGAAGAAACAGATGATCGATTGGGCCATGGCTAAGCATCCCGAAGCCAATTGGCCTATGTATAAGCGAAAGGGCCAAATGCTCGTGTGTGAGGCTGACGCTGAACACATGGCTGATGCCGTCGCTGCCATCTACGCAGGCTTAGCCTGTACTGCTTTTCAACAAACGCTGCCTTTTCTGACAGCAAATCTTTAAGGACCATCATGGATATCAAACTCAAACAAGTGGACATTGAGGCCGCTCTGAAGCGTCACATCATTGCTCAAGGTTTCAACTTGAACAACAAGCTGGTCACCATCGATTTCACTGCTGGCCGTAAGGCTGGTGGCCTGATCGCTGACGTGTCCATCGAAGACGAGGTGAAGCCTGGCCTGCAAGAACAGGCTGCTACTGCCTCGACAAGCACGGCTGTGAGCCAGGCCACTTCTGCAATCGCTGATGCTCAAGCAGAACCTCTGCCTGACTCGGCAACCACTGACCCTGTGGTTGAAGAAACTGCACCCGCTGCTGGCAAGAGCCTGTTCGCCTGAACAGTACCGCCATGGGAGTACTCAAACTGATCGGCTATGTACTACTAGCCATCGTCGTACTCTCTGTGGTGGTAGGTGGGGGTGTATTCATCGCCACCGTTCTTTTTGTGGTCGGAGCCTGTGTAGCCCTAATCGTATGTGTGGGCTTACTGGCTATAGCCCTCAAAGAGATCTTCGAACGGTAGATCGAATTCACCACGGAGTCTCAGTCTGAAGAAACCCCCAAGCAGTTATGCGAGGAGGTTTCTTTTTACTTGAACACGCTTAGTGTGGCCAGGTCAGTCAAGGCTCCAGGGAAGTTAAAGGCACCTGCCTCCAAAGGATTGTTCCCGATCCTTGTAAATGCAGAACCCTCCAGAACGATGGGGCCTAGATCCCAAAGATTCCCTAAAAGCAAAGTAGCCATAACCCGTGCAGGATTCTCACGACCCATCTTCAACAGAACCTTCTGAATACGCAGGTAGTACTTCATGAATGGCGTGATGCCCATGTCATCCATATACTGCATCCCACGATGCATTGGTACGTCATAGTTAATGAACGCTTCCGATGCTTGAATGACTGCCGCTTCCTTCGTCAACGGCCCTGTCTTCCTCGTCGTCATGTGCTGGTACAAGGTGTACCGTGCCACGAAGTCCGACAATTGAGTCACTCGGCTCAAGCCTTGGTACAGCCTAGTGTCATGGGCCATATACACGGTACGGGCACCACTCACAATCGCCGGATTCAGCTTCTTGGTGATCCCATCCATCTTCTTCACCAAGCCAGTCTTGTAAGAGTAGGCATCCTCATCCTGAGCAATGTCCTCAGTGATCGTAGGCATCAAGCCAGCGTCAATGAGTTCCACCACTGGATTACGAGCCAAAGCATCTTCCAGTCGAGCAATGTTCTTGGCGATCTCTGCATCGTTGCCTTGGGTGTACCCGGTATCACGAAGAGTCTTCAGACGGAACAGCTCATCACTATCCTTCCTGTAAGCAGTAGCTCCCTTGAGGGCAACGATGTGGTGATGCACGATGTCTTTCATCGACACACCGCTCAGCACCAGATAAGACATGTTCGACCAGATGTTACCCAGCATCACAGTACCCGTCTTCACCACGATCAAGTCCTTGGTTTCACGGACAATCTCTTGCCAAACACGCTCACCCTTGGTGACCATCAAACCAAGTTTCTTGGCATAGTTGTCTGCTTCCCGGTCATTCATTCCACGAGACCGTGCATACACCCCGAACCATTCACGCATGATCTTCTGCACACCCTCAAGGGTCTCAGCATCATTGTTCAAGAACGAAGCGATGGACAGCTTACGGTAGCCAAACATCACATCCAAAGAATCCAACCGAACCATCATGCCGTCATAGCCCCAGATCTTGCGAGCATCGGCCTTGGTAGCGTCAGGCAACAAAGCCCAGATCTCACGCATCTCAGGATCCGTACTCTTAGGACCAACCAAGACGTAGGCTTTCTGGTTCTTGGCATAGCCAGCCAGGTAGTCTTCACGAAGAGCAGCAATCGCTTTTTCGTTGTGTTCTTCCGTGGTTTGCTTGTCGTAGATAGACCCTGCCAAAGTACCAATGATCTTGTCAAAGTCATTGGTGCGCTCCAGCAGAACATCCTTGCTGCTCTCGGTCATCATGTACCGCCAGTTGACTACCTCACCCCGTTCATTGAGCAATGGGACTGCGAAGTTCGCAGAGGTTTTGCGAGGATCGAAGCCAGGGTTATTGGCGAACATCTGGGAGATACCCAAAGCCTTGTTGTTCATGAACTCTGCATTCATCGAAGCATTCATGGCACCAGACTGGGTATTCACATTCAAGTAGCCATTGTGCTGAGGGGAGCCCTTAGCCTTATTGCCACTGTAAGAAATAACGCCCGTCACATGAGGCTGCAAACCTTTCCCCCTCAAGACATGGATACGCCGGGGTGCAGTGCCGGGATCCGAAGGATCCCTAGGCACGGCGTCACCCAAGGCGTATCCTTGATCAATCAAATCCTTACTTTCCTCCGAACCCTCTTCAACAATCTTCAAGTCCACATAAGGATTGAAGATCTCAGGGGTGTAACCCTTGACCATCAAGGTACGGTTACCTCGGAACAACCTTGCTTCAGATTCAGCTTCAAGCTTCTTATGGAGCTTGAGCAGGAACTCCACCCCGTTCTCTGTACCCCGAGCATTCTCGGCACGAAGCACTTGAGCTGCTTGTGACAGATGAACGCTGTCCGAGTACTCCAAGGCATACAACGAAACCAGGACATCAACAATACCTTCAGCCTGTTTGGCTTCGGCTTGTGTAATCTGGGTCTGGCCAACAGTACCGTACATGTTGACGATTGCATGAGCATTGAGCATCAGGATCTCACTGGTGCTCTTGCCTACTGCCTTGTAATAGGCCAGTGCCTTAGCTTGATACTTGAAGTAGTTCTGGTGCTTCGTATTGAAGCCAGCAAGCTTGGCTTCCCAATCCTGAATCTCCTTGGTACGACGTGCCTTATCCGAAACCAGTTGCTCCAGGTCAGCCATGGTGAAGTGGTCCACCAGAGCATGGGCACCTGTGCGTAGGAAGACCGCAGAGAGGCTTGCCTTCGCTTTAGGTGTCAGGGCCTTGCCGCCCTCAACAAATGCAGCCAAGGCCCCTTTGGCGGCGTTGGTGATGATGCTCTTGCGGGTGCGTTCGTTGGACTTGGATTCCAGAAGCAGCTTCAGGAAATCCTGAACCGGGCCTTTCATATCATTGAGCAAGCCAGCAGCAATGCCCAACTTGCCTTTGAAGTTCTCGTTACGGAACTGAGCAAGGCCTTCCATGAATGCCTCAACCCGATCATTGGCCAAGGTACTCACCACAGCAGAAGCACCGCGAACATACCCGCTCTTGTGGTTACGCAAGAAGGGGTTGCTGGCCAATTGCCCGACCTTACTACGCACAGCTTCAGCAGCAGCCTTGACCGCTTCTTCGACAGGAGCAACGTAGTTGGACTCAGCAGCACGACTGGCAATCTGTTGGCGATGCTTGGCTTCGATATCCACCAGTTGACCCACCATGCTCAACAGTTTTTCATCAGCAGGCTGACCCTCATAGGTATGAGCGATCTTGTTGCTGAAGAAACCCAGCACCTTTTCAAACAAGGACTGCAGACGTTCTGCGAACGTTTTAGCAGGACCGGCTACCTTCACTGCAGTAGGAACTTGAAGCAGCTTATTGAGGTGAGGATGCGTCAGACCCAGTGCAGCAAAGCGAGCCAGGTAGTCTGACTTCTTACCATTGGTTTGCTCCACCTTGAAGATGAAGTTGTACAGCTCAGTAGCAATGGCTTGCTCATTGGCCGTTGCAGTAGCCCAGGGACCATCATGGAAGTCCTTCGGTTGCAGGCGTGCAGACACCTCGGTGTACAGATCAGAGAGTTCCTTGTACGCCGTCTTGGTGTATGCCTCGTTGTTCTCCAAAGCAGCCTTGATCGTGACCTCGACTTGCTCCATGACAAACGCCACTTGAGCAGGAATCTTGAAGCCAGAAGCCAATGCCTGTGAAGCAAAGGGTGCAACGCCTGTGTCCAGTGCCTTGAGCCAGATATCCATAGGGCCAAGAGCTTGGGTCTTCATGACTTGCTTCTTGAAGTCATCAAAGGGACCGTGCAGCTTGGCAACGATGTTGCCCAGGACACCTCGGAGGTGTTCATCAAACGAGCTATCCAGGGGAGTCCCAGATGCTTGACGCAATGCGGTATAGATGTCCGTAGTGCTGTAGTTGATCACATCATCCAAGGGAGACCTGCTCTCTTGGTTGAGGACCATATCCACAGCAGTATTGGACTTCGCAGCCTCAGCAAACAAACCTGAAACATTGGCAATCAGTACTGACATACCATTGGAAGCAACCTGTTGCTCGCTCTTCTTGGAACCACGGAACAGCAAGCCCACCATCGTATCGATGAACTTCTTCATCCCAGATACCAAGGTGTTGCTTCCGGTCTTGGTTTCCACCGTGATCTGATTGAGCACGTTCTTCTGGAAATCCAGGTTGCTCATGCCCCATGCAACCAGCTCTTGAACGTTGGCGAGGGCAGCCCCATAGCCTTTCAAACCAGCTTGGTTTACATGGACACGGGCACGCTCTAGCAGAGTACCCAATTCATCAACCAACTCCTTAGCCTCACCCGTAGCAGCCTCAATGCTCTGGGAAATAGCAGCGTGGACCAGCTCATGAATCAGCGTTTCAACGGTCAAGCCTGAGTGCTTATAGATAGGGGACAGAACATAGATCTCCGACTTACCACCCTTGCTCACATACCAACCGCGTGACTTGTCAGCACCTTCCAGAACCATGCTTGGCTCAGTGGCAGGAGTGACATAGCGAATCACCATCTTGGGGTTCACCGTCTTGAACAGAACCTTCAACAACTTCAAGTTGAATTCCTTGATGTTGTTGTTCGCTCCTTTGCTGATTGTCTGATACAGCATCTGAATGACACGATCTGCCGTGACATACGCATTGCTCTCAAAGAACTCCACCAAGGCAGTATCACTCTGAATAGCTGACTGGCCTTGCTCACCCCATTGATTGGCAGGCAAGGCACTGAATCGCTTGCTGAGCAGTTGCACCATGGCAGCAGCATCAGCAGGCTTGAGTACCTTCAAGACAGCTTCCTTGAGGCTCTGGCTGGCCGTCATCATCTGGATGAGTACTTCATCTACCTGTGTCCGCAGATCCTCACTGAGGGTCGTGTCTTGGCTTGCATGCTCAAGGAGCTGCATCGCCTGCACAGCAGGGAAGCCAAGGACATCCATGTCCTTGAGTTCAGGATCCAAAGTATCACTGTTATCAGGAGTGTTTTCATCCTCAACCGTATCCACAGATTCAGTCATATCCGAGGATACTTCCGGAGTCACTACAACCCCCGATTCAGGCGACTTCTTAACCAAGATAGCCATTGTTTTGATGGCATCAAGAACCTCTGCTGACACGTCCTGTGACAAGGCTTCCATTTTCTTGACTACCGCCTCACGATCAGCAGCAGTGACCTCATAGTTACCACCTTGGTAAGCGTATTGGTCAACCGAGATCCAGGTTGCCATGGTGCCCAGCTTCATGCTGTCAGCTTGATAGGCAATGTACTTAGCGTTCTCCAAGAGAATCGTTAGAGCTTCTTTATTGCTGCTGGCTTCGGAGGCTTCTCGCTGCTTGTTTAGGAAGGCTTGTACTCGTTGAGTAGCCTGAACAGACAGCTCCCCGTTTTCCATCATTTGAGCCACGCCTTGAACCACCGAAGCCAATGAGGTGTACACCTCTCCAAGAGGTGAATAGTCCCTCAACACTTCCCAAGTGTTCTTATTCATCAAGCGGGCGGCTTCCTTCAAGCCAGCCACACCAGAACCCACAGCATCATGAATGTTCAATACATCCAGAGCAGCCTGTGTCCGGTGAGAGACTGCACTGTCCAGGGAGTGGGTGGTAGCCGAACCCATGGCAACACCGGGGCTCTCCATCTGAGTAGACTGGCCCTTCAGCTTGGCTGACTTATCTCCCGTAGAAAGAGGCGTACCGTATTTCGTGACGTTGGTGTAAATGGGATCTTGGTTTTGCTTCCGCTTAGTTTTAGCCATCCTAAGGCCGGTACGGGTGCCCCTGTCTTTCATGGACATGGCAGTGCGGATGTTCGGGGCCAAGCCTTGCAGGCGCTTCTCAAGCTCGGCTTCTTGTGCTTTAGACAAATCACCAATACGTTTGCCTTTGGCATTCACAGGCAACTTACCTTCAGCCATCAGCTCTTCAATGAGAGATTCACGCATCCCTTGATAGACCGCATCGTACAGACCAAAGGTTGCTTGAGCTGTCTTGTTCAATGCATTACGACGAGCGATGAACAGGGAGAATTCTTCTCCCAAAACATTACTGGTTACGCTACCTACCGTGCTTGCAAAAGCTGTCTTGAGAGCTATCTCGGTGGATGGCTTCATGGAGTTACCCATGTACCAAGCCAAAGAACGACCAACAGGCAAAAGCTCTCCCGTACCTTTTACCAAGGTATTGATGTGGGTCACGTAGGCATCGACCTGAACTTGAGTTGTGGCAGGGTTCTTGGCCAGCTTCTCAAAGCCACCATAAACACTGCTCAGGAAGCCCTCTGACATGCCATTGATGACACTCGACAGAGAGGATCCGAAAGCCAATGGATTCATCCCGTCTTTAACGAGATTACGACCATCCTTGGTAACGCTATCCGTACTTTCATCGTAGATGTTGCCTGCAATGGCCCAGATTGAATTGACCTTCTGACCTACATCGGAAGTGGACTCAGCGACGAATTGTTTGACTGCGTTGAAGACCTTACGCCCAGTAGATTCGTAGATGTCCAGGTTACCTTCTGCACCCCGCCATTGGTTGTACTGTGTGTGATCACTGCCTTCCTGATAAAAGCCACCTTGATTAAGCATCGTGTTCAGGTCAGCGACCGAAGGTCCAGCACCCATGAGGACATGGTTCAGCATGGTGCCGTTGGCCACACCATCGACTTCACCCATCATCTCGACGGTGAAGGTGTAGTTGCCTTCGTTTCCTGCCTTGGCTTCTTGTTGACGGGCTACCCCGATCAACGCATCCAAGGTATGTAGGTTCGCACCGCCTTTAACCACAGCAGCCACAATACTCGATTGCTCTTCAGTAGTTAATGCCTCGTTACGGACAACCTTCTTGCGAAGTGCTTGGATGGCATCGGCATACACAGATGCTTCCAATTGAGCTTGCACCTCTTCAATAGAGACAGCATTGTCAGCTCGCTCTGTCTTGATGCTCAAGCCTTCAGCAACCCGAAGCCAGAAGCTATTCATTAGCTCTTCATTGGTGGACTCGATCTTGGTTGTCCAGTCAGGTGAGCCGATCAAAAAGCGAACAATCTTGCTGGCTTGAGGATTGGCAACATTGGTGGCAATACCAACACGTTGTTGCTTCCAGGCTGAAAATTCCAGAAAGAACTGCGTGTCCAGGCCCTTGTCACTGGTAGCAAGGTATTCCCCAACGAACTCGATAAAGAGATCGTACTCGCGGATCAAACCTTCATTCTTGGCTTGGGTACCAGAGCGGTTGACGATGTGGGTAGTTGCATCATCGATTTCAACCACGCCTAGCATGGCGTTGCGATCTGCATCATTGAAGCCATCAAACAAAGCGAGCTTGTCCTTACGCAATACACGAGGGCGTGCTTGGTTCGCCAAAAGGATTTTTTTCAGCTCTGTGGGTAGACCTTGGTTGGTGCCTGAAGTGGTGTTCTGTACCTGCGTCACTGGCTCCAAGGAAGGAACTTTATGACCAGATTCCACTTGGAACAACTTGCTGAGAACTGCCTTAGTACCTTTATTGGCTTCAGAGATGGCCGTAACCTTCTCCATCAGCTTGCCTTTACCATCACGGGCAACAGCGAAGAACGTATGTGCGAGATGGTGATTGACACCTTGAGACTGTGCTCGTAAACGCTCCACTTGATTTTCAGACAAGCCTTCTTCACGTAGAGCTTGAATGTCCCAGCCACTGATCGTGGTACGGGTGGCCAAGCCTTCATCTTCAAGCAGCTTCAAAGTGTGTCCCCCCAGAGCAGCACGCAACTGAGCGATCACGTTCTGTGGCGTGTCTTTATTGGCTTCCAAGCCAAGAGCATCCAACACTTTCCCACCGAGAGAATCCACCACGTTATGTTGATAGGTGCCTGCTGTACCCAGCAGCTTGTAGGCCATGGCTGAAATACGGGTACCTTTCTGGCGCCCGAGCACTGCATTGATGGCTTTGTCTGTCAATCGACGAGGGGCTGAGGCTTGTTCTGCTGCCCAGCTATAGGCGGCATAAGCCATAGCCGTCTTGACGTTCTCAGCCACGTCTACGGACCCATCAGACTGCTCTTCCAACAGGAATTGCATCATGTCCTGATGGCGATATTCCTGGGGAGCTAGGGCAGGCAGATTAGCTTTGATTCGTGCTTGCCATTCACGAGCATGCTTGACGAAGCTACGGACAGCAGATTTCTGCTGATCATTCAGTGTCTTATCAGCCAGGAATTCACCCACCGTGGTCGTCTTGTTGACCAAGGAACTGATGAAGTCTTTGGCAGCAACAAGTGGACGTACAGAGGTGTTGCCATCACGATTGAGAGCTTGCTTGAAATAGGTTCCAAGTAGGTTGGCCAAGTGATAGGCCGTGCCCTCAGGCGACTTGTTCTGGAGTGCAGAAAGCGATCCAGACTCCACAACCGGTGTTGTAGCTTCTACAGACTCTTCTGCTTCCGCCTCTACTTCTTGAGTTTGATTTCCAGAAGATTCTTCAGCACTTTGAGTTGATTTTTCAATGGGAGTTGTTGTAACTTCTTTAGAAGAATTGGCTTCTTGGGCGGTGATTTCGGCTTCGATGGTTGTGATGGCATCTTGAATGTCCTCGATAGATAGGGCTTGTTCCAACTCTTGGATGGTCAGGGATACCTGTGCCAAGAGGTTATTCGTCTCTTCGGTAAGGTAGTTACCGCTACGCAATTTTTCTCTGATGAATTCTGTTGCATCTTGTTCATTGTCTTGATTGATCCCAACACGCATCGCGTGTGGTAGGAATTCGTCCAATGAACCATTCGCAACAACGTCAACCAAAGACCTGCCTGGATTGCCTTTCAGCAAGGTATAACGCTTGCGCCAATCACTACCGTAGATCTCATTCAAATCACTGGTTGTGAGGCTGTGCTTGAGGGCAGACCATAGGCTACGTGGGTTCTCACGGGTGATTCGGCGGTACGCACGATTCACTTGACTCAGTGCCTTCTCGATAGCAAGATTTTCGGTAACTTTTACCGTCTTTTCTTCTTCCACCTTGGAGGGGGGAGCTTCCAGCGGAGAGTCTACAGGTTCTTCCTGTAGACGTGGTTTTACCTCTAGGATTTTTTCACTAGATGTATTTTTTACAGGCTCTGCTTTTTTCTCAGCAGGAGCGGACTGTACCACCGATTTTTCAGGTTCCTTCTTGAACGTCAAATCATAGGCAGCAGCCATCTCGGCCTGTGCTTTGACCAGGGCATCCGTCTCAGCACGGATGTTGGCCACCAGGCCAGGAGAGTTGACGGTCAAGCCCCCGCCTTCTTTGATCTTCGCGTCCGAAAGACGTTCTGGACTAACAATCCATTCACCGTTCGCCTTGACGATCTGGTTCCCAAGACCCTTGGCCAATGCTTGCTCAGCCGCAGAAAGCTTGGCTTGATGATCAGACATGAACTTGGTCAGGCCACCTAGGAAGCGATCAGCCGCTTCACGATTAAGGGTGCTCATGGCTTCTGCCATGCGTGCCCGGTACTGGGCAATGCCGACGTACTTGGTACCCTTCTTCCCTGTAGGAGAGCCTGAGAAGATTTCCTGAGAAACCTGACCCATGTCCTTCAGGATGTTCTCGGCAATCCGGGCTGCAGAGAAGGCACGCAGGTAGGCCCTCTGAGGGGCCGTCAGAGCGTTTTCTTGGTTGTCGGCCAGCTCGGTAGCTGTCGTTGGATCCAATCGATCTGGGGTCTGCATGGACAGGTTGATGACGCCCACTGCTGCTTCGGCTCGCGGAGCCGAACCAGCCGCCAGGGCGTCTTTGCTTGGTGCCTCTTGGATTTCCTGAACCAGGGCTTCCACTTCGACATCCTTGGGTTGGAGCAAAAGCTTCAACTGTTCCAGGCTAGTCCGTGACTCTTCCAACTGAGTGTCCAGCTTGGACATGGATGCTTCAAGTTGCTTAGGCAACTTAGAGCCTGCATCCTTGATCAGTCCTTCATAGAAGGAAGCAGTACTGGACAACTCAGCTACTTCTTGAGTATTAGCAGGATCTACTTGCTTCTGCTTCTCCTTGATCACTTCAAGCTGAGCTTTGTATCCTTCAACAGCAGTAGGAGACAACTCATCCAAGCTTGTCTGCATTCCTGTCTTACGTTCTTCCAGATCAGCAATGATCTTGCTCGCTTTAGCAAGATTCTCTTGCTTCGCTTCCGGTGTCGTGGTGTCCAGTTGACTGTTGCCGAACAGTGCAGCAACCGCACGCTCAGGAGCATAGTCCTTAGACTTGGTATTGGTGTAGCCCGTCACATCACCTGAGGCAATAGCTTCATCCAGAGCCTTGGCTTTGTCAGCATCCAGGTTCTTGAGCTTGGCATGCTCAGGAGTAGCCTTCAGCAGCTCGGCCACACCACGAGCACCTCCTGACATCGAGCCACCCGTGAGGCCGCCGATGGAAGCACCCGTGTAGATCTCTTCAGGGGTTGCTGGCTTGAGCGTTGCCTCGCCCTCGGCAAAGGTCTGCCAGCCTTCGGTACCAGACTCCACGGCCAGGGACTTGGCACCCGCATTGAGGGTATTCAGCAAGCCCTTCTTGAAACCAGTGGTCACTGCATCAGCAGCCTCGGCAACACCCTTCACAGCCTTGGCCGGGAACATGCCCTTGATGGCTGTGATATCCCCCAACTGCTCGGCCAGGGCCAGAGAGGCAGCGTATGCAGCCATCTTCTGACGTTCTGCCTCAGGAGGGAAAGCCCCGTTGTTCTTTTCCCGGTACTGGGCAATGCCCTTCTCGTAGTTTTCGTAGGCGTAACCGGCATTGGTTTCCATCAGAAGGGCAGCACCCATCTTCCCAGCACCGCCCATGAACATCTGAGGCAGGTTCTCAGCGATGTACTCGGTGACGGCCAGAGGGTTGGTTGCCCCGGCTTCGCCTGCCTTGTAGATCAAACCACCCAGACCGGAAGCCAGCTCGGATAAACCCTTGGACGTACCCTTGCCTTCGGTCAGAGTGCTCCAGCCTTCCTTGACTTGATCCCAGTTCCCTTGGAAACCTTCACCCAGGTCAGCATTGAGCTGGTCGGTGTTGGCTTTGTGGGTGAGGTAGTCGATGTTGAACGTGTCACGAATGTCCTTGGCGATCTCCGTGCTCTGGTCAGCCTTTTGGAACATCTCCAGCTTGGTGCTGGCATCTCGGGCTTGCCCCTTGAAGCTCAGACGTGCCATGTCCTCAGGAGTAGCAACACCTTGAGTATGGCGAACGTAGGCCTGACGATCTTCCTCATCCAAGCCAAGTTCATGAATGGAGGCTTTGACGCTCGATGGCACAGCCAGGAGCTGTCCAATCACATTCTTCGAAGCACCAGCCAGGCCACGAGCGACGAGGTTCACACCTGTACCCACGGTACCTTCAGGATCCAGGCCCAACTGACCCACCAGAGAAGCCTCATTGGCTTTTTCCTGGGCAGCGACACGGGCTTTGTACTTCTCCAAGCCATCCAGCTTTTGAGCTGATGCACGCATCAATTCCGCGATCTTATCGACCTGTGGAATTTCATTCACAGGATTGGGAATCAGGGAATTGACTGGCTCAGGTTGGACTGAACCAATACGCTTGGCGAAATAGCTGTCGAGGTCAAAATCTGCCATGGGATGCTTTCATCTGGGATTCCAACCATTCTATTGAAAAAGGTGAGAGAAGCCGGAGCCTCACTCACCTTTCTTGAAAGTAAGTTGAATTACTTCTTCTTTGAGCCCGGTTCTTTCATTTTTGAGCCCGGTTCTTTCATTTGCTCAGTGAACTTTCGACGGATGGCTTCAGCATCCAACTGTTCACGAGCTGCGATGTCATCAATGATCCGAGAGTCTTTCATCATCTTCTTGGCCAATTGTTCGGCTACTTCACCACGATCCTTCCAGTTGAAGATGTTGTAAGTCGCAGGCTGATGTGATTCCAGAAGAGCTGCTCGCAGAATTTCCTGGGGATAACCGATCTTCCTACCACCACCCAAATCGTATTCAGTCTTGGATAGCTTTGCCAAGGCACGATTCAATGAGGCTTGCTCATCCGTATCCTTGGTGATCGTGTTGATGAAACCAGCCAACTCAGGGATATTGCGGAGGGCTTCTGTGGAACCAGGAGCAGCAATACCATTGTCCTTGTACCACTGAGCCTGAGCATCCTTGACCCGTACAGCAGCCGCATCATTACCAATCTTGGACACCGGCATGGTGCTGAAAGCTGAGCCCAACAAGGGTTCGACACGGGCCAACTGGCTTGGGGTATATCCTTCCTTACGGAGCTGCTTCATCAGCTTGTCTGCCGCTTCGGTATCGCTGTCTCCCTTTTTGGCCGTCTTCAGGTACTCAGCCCCGCCCGCTGCAATGCGAGCTTCCAAAGCCCTCATCTTATCGGCATCAGCAATTTCCTGGCGAGTCTGTTGGATCTGCAAGCCAGTAGCTTCACGGCTCATCCGTTGAGATGCCAAGGTACTTTGCAGTGCCTGACCAGCTCGACGGTCTTGGTTCACTTCGAAGCCAAAACGTGTCATATCCCGTTCGCCATTGACCACTGCCTTATGGATCTCGGCAGCATTGCGAAGGGTCGGATTGGCTTCCAACAGAGCCAGGGCACCAGCCTTGTTGCCCTGTACTGCAAGGCTCAGAGCCTTATCCCGGATAGGAGCTTGCTCACGATCCAAGCTGTAGTCCTGGTACTCATTGGCTGTCTTGGTCTGCTTGTACAAAGCATCCAGCCGTGCCTCAGGAGCACTGCGTACAGCAGCCTGATTCACCTGACCACCGAAGCCAGCCAGCATCTGAGCCAACTGACCACTTTTCTGCATTGCAGCCATTTCTTCTGGCGTCTTGGCTTGGGCCAAGGTGTTCAGAAATGCCTGGGTGTTGTTCTCCTTCGTGGTGTCCCAGTTACGGGTATCCACAGCTTCTACCTTGTTGACCAAGCCACCAAGGGTATCGAAGACGCTCCCAAAGGAGCGTTGGGCTACTTCAAGAGGCCGACTTGCTTCTGCAAGGGAAGGCCCATTGACGTTACGCCAAGTGATTGCCGCCATGACTTACCTCACTCGATTCTTGTCCATGTACTGACCTACGGATTCATAGGCAGCACCATTTGAGGCCACACGAGCACGCTGTCGATCTTCAAGAGCAGTGTTCGTCGTGGTTCGTTGAGCATCAAAGTTCTTTTCGAACTGTGCCTTGTTCTGAGACAAAGTTTCTTTGGCCAGCTTCAGTTGCTGCATGCCCATGTAGGCATTTGCCAGGCCACTGGCAGCACCCAGAGCCATACCGCCCCAGCCTTGGGTTTCAACCCCATTGGCATCCTTGGAGCCCAGGAAACCACTATCCTGCAGCCCAGTCCTGAACCTACCCCACAGAGACGGATCCCCTTGAGGTTGGAGTTGAGGAAGGGAAAAGCCAGAGGTGTCTACAGCAAAGCCAGGGGCTGCAGCAGAAGGTGCATTACCCCAAGCAGCCATTGGCGAGAAGTCTTCAGCAGGCATTCCCCAAGCATTGCTTGGAGAAACAGGCACGCTACTTGGATCCAGGTACAAAGGGAGGTTGAAATCTGATTGCCCACCAAACTGTACCGGGGGCATTGCATATTTAGCCATAAAAAGTATCTCCTACAGAATCTTTCAGTTTAGGGAGTGTAAGTGCGATCTCCACATACGAAGCCACTACCCCAATACCGACTACCCCGATGTTACCGGAGTGAACGGTACGTTGATAGTAGTCATCAGGAGTCTCACCAAAAATTACGAACGGACTGAGGAAATTGTTTGTTTCCAGAAGCTCTTTGGCAGTCTCCAGGGACTTCACTTGTTCATCTACATAGGCCGAGAAGCCTTTTGCTTCCCCCAACAGATCTTCCATGTTATCGGCCACCGATTGGGAGATCTGCTTGACGAGTCCGGAGGACAGTTGAAGCAAGTCCTTCACCCACGGAAGTCCTTGGAAGTTGGCTCCTTGTAGTTGTGCGTACATGCCAAATGCAGCAGCGATGATGGCAACAATAAAAGCCACTTCCATACCTACCGCTTTGACGAATAGTTTGATGGCTTCCCGGATGATCAGGAACGTCATCACCTTGACTGCAATGATGTATAGCAATGCAGGCAGTGCGATGGTTCCTGACAATACCGCTGAAATGAACGTACCTCCGTCAGCACCTAAGGTGAAGATGGTCACCACAATAGCCACGATCAACAAGAAGTCAGAAAACCATTCTTGTTGATACCACTTCACATTGACAACTTCTACGCTGTTAAATACGAAGTGTAATGACCGGGCATACAGCCGTTCACGCATTGCAAACTCATACCCCTCAGTTATAGATCTGTCGATGGGTACTAGCAAGATGTCATCTGTCTCATCACCAATAGCCGTATGTTTACCTAGGATGAAGTAGAACATCTGTAGGTCAAGTACTTGTACCTCATCGTAGAGGCCGTCGCTGATTTGCTTACGATATACGTGGCAAGGAATCTGTACGGTACGGGTGCTCTCTTCATCAAAGCGATTCACAGTTTTGACGGTCTTAGATCGAGTCGTGATTTCACCTGTATGGGTACCTACGGGGCCTAGGACGCCTGCCAGTCGTTGCTTGAAGATACCACCCGTATTGAGTGTCATCTTGAAGCGAGCATCCTGGATCACATTACTGGATCGTTGATACTTCGTTTCTTTGCTTAATAACTGGAAAACGTCGTCCACGGCTTCAACGGAAAAGGTGATGTCTGTGAAGTAGTACATGCGATCAAAGTACTCATAGAGATACTTTAGATCGAGAGGATCCTGTGACTTCGCAGGCACAGCGAAGATGCACATTGCCTGCTCTACCTGATCAATATCTGGATTCTCATGAATCGCATCAATGATGGTTTCATAGTCCATGCCCAGGTACTTGGCCATGCGCTTTGAGGTGATGAACTCTTGACTGCCTGTGTTAGCAGACATGGACTGCTTGCCGTACCTGAAGTACAGGAATGGGAAGTAGTCCCCCATGACTGTAGCATTAGAACCAAACAGGGCATCGAGTTCTGGATAGACACCTGTACCTACCTCATACATCCAGTAGAAGGCCTTACCTTCATGAGAGTACTTGACTTGGAAATAGTCAGCATCGTCATCGAAACCAGTGACTGGAATCGTAATCACTCCATTTGGGTAGCTAGGGGGTGTTACCCCGCCGCCAGCCCATTCTCCAGGTACCTTCCAGGTATAGGTAGCCCGAGCTACTTCTTCTGAAATAGTGTCATCGATTCGAACAGGCGTATCAGCAATGAGATTGCCCAGAGCACCAGTATTCGCAGGACGTTCTGGGGTGTAGCCTGCTTTAGGAGGAATGCCCCAGCGTTCCAAAGAGATAGGACTAAAGTCCGCAGCTTGTGCTGCAGGAATGACCACCTCAAGGTCTTTGAGGTAAACAGGCGTGTCCTTGATATCACTGAGGTTTGCGAGAGTATTGGTCCGAGAATCATAGCCATGATCCTCAACAAGGCTTTTCCAACCAATGTGTTGGATATTTGGGGGACCATACCGAAGGTACTCAATAAGTACGGGAGCACCTACCAAGGTATCCAGAATCACCTGGATTTCCTCCATACCCCACAGGTTGGAATACATCTCTCCCGTAGGCAAGCCATAGGAGTAGGCTGTCTGTCCATACCTGTAGTAGCTATCCACCTTTACAGCGATACTCGCAACAGCCTCTTCCATGAGGTAATCAGAGATCGTGCCAGAGGCTTCCATGATGGCCTTGAGCACGCCCGTCTTAGCGAAGTCTGGCAAATCCCTATCCTGAATCACCCGTGAAACGGAGGTACCCACATAGGTTTCTTTCTTGCTACTGAACAGGCCCATATCAATCACCAATGTAAAAAGGGGGAGCACTTGGCTCCCCCGTATTGTCACCCTTATCTTGGCAAATCAGGCACCAACCCCAGCCAGAAGAGCATTCACAGCACGTCCCACAGCCGTGTCATTCAGCATGTTCACACCATCAGCCACCGTGCCTTCATCAGTGGTGCGACGAACGTTCCAAGTATCCACCATGATCTTGGCAGCTTTCTGCTCAGCATCACGAGTGAAACCACTGGTTTGAGCCACATAAAGCTGCTTCTGACGACCGACCACGCTATCCGCATCCACGCCTAGGGAAGTGATCTGTGCTTTCTCTGTGGCCGTCTTCTGGGACAGCAGAGAGGTTTCGGCAGCAGTCTTCAGCTTCACAGCCATCAGGTTATCGTACTCAGCATCCAGCTTGCACTTCTGAGCGGTCAGGACTTGACCCTCAATCACAGCATTCAAAGCTTGTTGGGTAACTAGGTCGATCTGTTTCTGAAGCAACTCTGCTTCAAGCCCTGCCTTCTGCTTAGTCAACAGAAACTGTAGGGAGGCGCTCATGACAGCCTCCAACGAACCTAGGTATACCGTCGCGTACTCAGCGGACTTGATCCGATTGCTTGCGTGCTCAGAATCCAGATGGGCTTTAGCAGCCTTCATCAAGATATCGAATACACCAGTACCGCTTACCGTGGCTTGGGTCAGATCAGCAATAACGATTGTAGACATGGTATTACAAGGGGTTCGTTGGAGACTTCAGTTTTCAGACTTATGCCTGAGCCACAGAACCAGACAGAGCTTGTCGCTGTGCCAGATCGTGCAGTTCTTCAATCGTCAGATTAGGCATAACTTCGATGGCAAATTCCTTGATCAACTTGCCCTTACGAGTCACGTTGCCACGGGCATCACGGTTGTTCACGAAAACCTGGCATTGCCGGTCTTTGAGCTGATTGAAGATGATTCGTGGAACATGCCAGCCTTCATCACTGTTGAAGGGCACGTACTTCTTGAAGCTACCCACCAGGGAATTACCTGCAGTGAAAATTTCACCTTCCCATTCCTTCTTGGCCGGGTTCATGCAAGTCACCCGAATACGCACCAATTCGTTGGCTTCCTTCTTCTTGCGTTCACGGCGTTGAGCAATGGTTTCTTCCTTGGGAGCAGTCGGAGCAGTTTGCTCAACAACAGGCTCATCATCAGAGGATTCCCCTGGCTCGGCAGAAATGGCTGCATTGACCTTATCACGCAGTTTTTCCAGCCCAATAGAGGGATGGTAAGCAACTTTCAGCAGATCAGCACGAGTTTTGAGAGCTTCCAGCTCTTGTTCAGGAGTGACCTTCAGGTCGTCATTGAATTGTTCGTTGTCGTTAGACATTGCGATTCCTTGGTACATGTTCAGAAAAATGAGGGAGTGAGCCTAAACCCACTCCCTCTCAGCCTGGATTACAGGCGGGCGACGGTCTTGATCAGGGCGATACGTTCAGGGCGAAGAGCCATGAAGCCGTAGTACCACTTGATCGACATGAAGCCAGTTTCACCGTAAGGATCGTTGCGGTCAGCCGTAGCTTCGCCAGGAGCCTTGTGGTAGATCTTGAACTTCACGGTCTTGCCGTCCGTCTGGAAGCCAATGGTGGTGAAGGACTCATCACCCACGATCAGGATCGGGAACACGTCGTAGTGCAGCCCGTTGTCGTAGTTGATGGTGTCGGTCACCAGAGCACCAGCACCAGCCCACTTCATCATCTCAGGGACAACCACGATTCGCAGTTGATCCACCGAGCCGACTTCACCCAGAACCGTCTGACCACCGGCTGCATACTTCTGCACTTCGATGAAGGCAGGGTTGTTATGCAGATCCTTCATGGCTTTGAAGGTAGGCAGCAACTCGGAGCCGATGTAGGCGATCCGAGCAGCAGGCAGCACACGGGTATCAACCAGGCGGGTACCAGTGATGATCTTGGTGTGCTTGGGCGTGCGGTTGTTGTCCAGGTCAATGGACACACGCATCAGGTCACCATAGGAAACCAGATCGTTCGAACCGATTTCGCTGTTTTGGGTGGCATCACCCGCATAGCGAATCACACCAGCAGCATTGAGCAAGTCAATCTGCAGTGCATCTTCGGTCATCTCGTTGGCACCAGAGATCATCTCTCGGTTGATGTGGGTCCACAGCTCCTCATCCGAGTCGAAGTCCAGGGATTCCTGGGTGTACTCATCGAAGAAGCCAAACTTCTCAAAAGTACCTTCGATTTCCTTGCGCTTGAAGCCAACACGGTTCACGCGACCACCCGTTTCCGACAGCGAAGGCATCTTGCCGGAAATGGTGCCGATGTCCTTGCTGGAGCCATACAGGTTGCCCGAGCCTTGGACACGGGTCGAGTGAGGCACAGCAACCAGAACAGCAGCAGACAGGACCTGGGTCGTGGGATCCAGAACCTTCTTGGTCGAGGTCACCGTCCAAGGAGTAGACGAGCCCGACTTGGTAGCCGTACCGGAGTCAGCAGCGTTGATAGCTGCAGCCGCAGCAGTGGCATCAGCCTCTACAGCATAGGTCTGAACCAGACCAGCCAGATGCACGGTGTACTGAGCGGCACTGATCGCCACGCCAGCAGCATCAATGCCTTGGTCGTTCAAGTTCTGATCATCCAGCAGAGGGATGTAGTGGTAACGCTTGATCTTCTTACCGAAGTGCTTCGGCATCGAGGTCACGTCAGCCAGTTGGGTGAAGTACTGTTCCTTGCGGGCCTCAATGAGAGCCTGCTTCTGGTAGTACTGGGTGTTCATCTGATTGCCAACGCTCGATTGCGAGCCACCGGCAGGGTCGTTGTATTGTTGGGGCATGATAGTCCTTCAGGTTTACAGGTACTTGGATTGAACTTGCTTGCTGAACTCTTCGTCCGACAGAGCCAAAGGATTGAAATCCTTGGGTGCCGTCACCTGAGCAGCAGGCTTAGTGGAGCTTGCAGCTCGCCGTTTGTCTTTCAGCTTGTCGTCATCCACCTTCTTAGGATTCGGGGCAACGACCACAGGAGTAGGCGTAGTTTGTTGCCGTGGGTCATTGACCTGGACAAACTTACCTTCAGCATGCAGACGATCACCGACTTGCCGGTAGGCTTCGATGTCGGACAAACCAGCCAAGCGACCAAAAACTCGTTCACTCTCAATCACCTTGTTGATCCGGTCATAGATGCCACTGTCGATGTGAGCATTGATGACTTTCAGCAACTGGGGATTGGCGGCAACGACCTTCTTACTTGCAATGTCCCACTTATCGCCAACAACTTCAAGAGTCCGGTTGTATGAAGGACTGTCTTTCAACTCGTCCAGTACATTGTCCAGTTCAATCTCTTGGTCGTTTACGGTATAAGCTGTTTGCTGGTACTCGCTCGCTTTATCACCATCTAAATCAAGTGGGTTTATACCACCATCTTTCACCAGTTTATTGATAGCCCCAGGATTTTTCTTATCCAGGTCAATCAAGAAACTGATTTTCTCTTCGCTCAAGAGACCGTTATTCTCCAGCATCTTGAGCAATTTGAAGTTTGGCTTCAGAGCAGCCATCTTCTTGTTGTAATGGGCTCCCATCTGCATAAGAGCAATCGCATCATCAACATCCTTGACAGCCATGTCACGTCCATTCGCTTTGAATGGGGCCGTAAGCTTCGTGTACGCTGCCTTGTAGTCAATCTGCTGATCTTTGCCGGACTCAGCCTCAGGCTCGGCAAGGGGTTTGTCCGAAACATTGGGTTTCGCTGCGTCTTTGACTTCTTGCCCATCAGAAGCTCCAGGTTTCGCAGTATCAATTACTGGCTTGTCGTTCTTGACTTCAGCATCTCCGGCTGTATCGTCAGAACTGCCCTGATCAGGAGCATCTTCGTCAGGATCTGGGGTATCGGTACTCTCTTGAACCGTCTCCCCGTCGCCTGACTCACCGCCTTCCGGATCGGCTTCGCCGTCCGAGGCGGAGTCGTCAGTCTCCGTGGAAGCTGAAAGGGGGGGAGGGGGGGCCTTGAGCAAGTCCTCGTCAGACATATCCAGGTAATTCACTGGCTCAGCCGTGGTTTGGTTCTGATCAGCCATTGCTCATCTCCTGCTCGATTTCTTCACGCATGGCTTCACTGGATTCCAGAGAACCCTTGGCCTGATTGGCCAAAGCACACACGGTTTGGAAATAACTGTTGAGGCCACTGATAGTGTCCAGGTCACGGAGAATTGCTGCCTGCTTGTCAGGAGACTGCATATTCGAATCTGCCTTCAAGAAAACAAGGCGAAGCGCCTCATCCTTGAACAAGCCTTCAGAAATGAGGGTCTTGAAGTCACGATTGGTAGATAGGCGAGTCAGGGCTTCGGCCTTCTCAATCACTTTCTTGGCGGATTCAATATCCCGGTCGATTGCGGCCAGTTGGCCTTGAAGATCATTGGTCATAGTTCTCTACCATTGCTTTCTGAAGGTAATAGAGGGTTAAGTAAGTGGCGACAATTCGCTGTCGCCACTATAAGCCAGTTTTATGCAGCTTTCGCTTTGGTCCGTGATTTGATGTATTCCTTGATCAGATCAACTCGACGGTCTTCACGTCGATCCTGACGATCCAGGAGTTTCAACTGAGCCTGACTACGGGCCTGCTCACCATGCAGTTCCTTGGCACGCTCTTGTTTGACACCCGATTCCTGCTCAACAAAGTCCAGATTCTTCAGGTCAGTATCTGCTTTCATATTGCCCTGCTTCACGTTTTCAGTCATAGCCTTGGCACGGTTCAACATGGCCGTGGTTTCAATTTCCATGGCTTCTGCTTCAAGCTTACGGACCTCAGCTTCCATCTTTCGCTGCATGAGGGGATCGGGCTGTGGCTCGAAACTCTCAATCTTGTGGGCCAAGTCAGGCATCTTGCGGAGCTTGGCGATATCCCCGTAGATCATCTTGGCCAGGTCTGGATCCATATTGGCTGCATTGGTTTGCAACATGAAAGCCAGTTGTTCCGCCTTGTTGTTGTCCTCTTCAGCAGTGCTAATGGACAGCTTCAAGTCGAAGTTGCCACCCAGGTCATCCCGTCGAATGGTCACGAAGTCATCATTGGTAACTCGGATGACTTCCTCATCGGACAGGAACTCAGCATTCATGCTGATGATCTTCCGACCGATCTTGACCACACCATCACTCAGGCGACGAAGGATGCCCAGCTCTCGTTTAGATGCAGCGTCCAGGGCACTACGCACACCGGCAGCGACATCACCAAGGGAAGCACCGGAGATGCCGTCATTGGCGTAGGCCTTCACACCTGTCAACGACTCAGCTTCCATGTTCTGCATTTGCAGCATTCCATAGGCCGACTGAGGGATCTCAGGGTAGGTATGCATGAAGACGCTCATGCGAGGATCTGTGCCAGGGTTGTACTCGTAGTCTTGACCCTTATCAAACTTGCGTCGATTGGTCACATCCAAGAAACCCTTGGCAGTACCTGTCTGACTATTGGCAGACTTACCCATGATGTCGATCATGCCGCGTGTGATAGCACCAATGACCTTCTGGTTGTCTTCCAACAGGGAGCCATCAGGCTCACCGTAGATGCTTTTACGCACAGGCAGGTACTGCACAGTGACGAAAGGAACCTTCTTATCAGGGTAAGGGTTCTCTTCCATGCGAATGAGCGTGTTACCTACCCATGCAGCCACGATAGGCTTCACCCTGCCATCACCATCAATATCCCAGAAGCCCCAGTACTCATGGACCACGAACTTTTTACGTGCCTGGTCAGTGAAGTTGAAGTTCTTCGTGCCGTCCGACGTGTCGTGGTCGGGCTGGCCTAGGGGGGTACTCCCCTCGATGTTGATCTTGTCGATATTTTTGTACTTGCCGTCCTTCTCCAATTGAGACTTAGAAGACTCAAAGCTGTAAATCACGAAGCCAGCCTTGTCCAAGTCACCTTGGCAGGAGGGATCAATGATCACATTACGGTAGTCACACACCTCAACAGTGGGGCAGTTCTTCACCGTGCGAGTACGAGTCTCTTTCACGTAGCCTTTGATCACTGGCTGAAGAGGGACACCCTTCTCCATAGACAGCTCATGAGCTTCCTTTAGCTCCTCAGGCACATCGGTGGCGTATTGACTAGGGGATTCCGCCTTCATCTGAGCGATCTGCTCATGCATGGGAGCGTACTCAGGATTGATCACGAACTCTACTTGAGGGAATTCACCCTCATAGTCCTCTTCGTGGAAGTCCCAACCTACTCGGACAATGACCGTACCCTCATCAACAGCAGCACGAACGTACTCATCAATGAAGGTGATCTTGTTGATCTTGGTATTGAACTGGTTGTTCAGTACCAACTGATTCTGCTGTGCAGACTCTCGATCTTCCCAGCTCACCGGCTTCACATTGAACACGTCATCCGTGCTCAGAAAGGGCTCACTGAGGGCAGCGTATCGCCATTCCGCCTGCTTACGGATCAGCTTAGGCACGATCTTCGAACTACCATCAGGCGTCTTGACTGCAGCCTTACCAGTGGCATTCAGGTTATCAAGCCATTCAGCAATTTTTTGCTTTTGGGTGTCATGAGCTGGCTTGGAATCTGTAAGATCCTGCTTCAGATCTTTGATCGACGGGGCCTTAGGCCACTTGGTAAGGGGCGTCTCTTCCACGTCAGTTGAAAGCTGTAGTTCGTTCATAGCAATCCAGTGCATCAGGTAGCTACATTCATTCCATTAACCCATAGGATTACAGAATGCGTATTGAATCAATTCATTTGGGCTTCATTATGCCTACAAAGGCTACCGACAAAGCCGGAGCCTTCGACATTTATATGCCAGAAGCAGGGACTGTAGACGGGATTTCCAGAAAGACAGGGCTTGGATTCAAGGCTGCTGTCCCAGCAGGCCATGTGGGGCTTTTGCTTCCCAGATCCAGCACAGGTGCCGAGTTTGGACTGGAACTGAACAACACCTGTGGGGTCATCGATTCAGATTACAGAGGTGAATGGAAGGCAGCACTCCGTACCAAGAGCGGTCTTTCGTACTCATGGAAAAAGGGAGAGCGTGTCCTTCAATTCCTCATCGTCCCCATCGCCAATGTGGCCCTGGAATTGGTAGATTCGCTTGATGAAACCAGTCGTGGTGAAGGAGGCTTCGGATCCACCGGCAGATAAGCCAAACCAGCCAAAGAAAAGCCCCAATCAAGGGGCTTTTTTCATGGGGTTTCTACTGAAGGGTTCTTTCGTAGTCCACATTCACGTAATGTTCTGGATGCCAGACATCTTTGTGCTCGGTATAGTGAAATTCATCATCAGACCATCGAAGGCAAGGCCCACAAGTCAGGCAGTAGTAGATCGTTGTGTCCTCTGCGACTTCTGCTGGCATCAGGCAAACCCTCGATCTCTCAGCTTGGTATTGCCCGTACCCATGTCAACCTGTAGACCAGCAAACTCAAGCTCTTTACACGCCATCTCGTACTTGGCTGCATAGCTGTTGCCTGCATGAAACTCATTGGTCATCCCAATGGGATTGTTTACCCGGCTTGCGATGAAATACAGCAGTGCCATGAGGTGCGTCTCTGGCAGATCCACTTCCACCATGCTGGGATCGAAATCCACCCCAACGATGATCTTCGGATGGTTTGCTCGATACACCACTTCCAGTTGAGTCAAGCTCAACCAGTCAGGGAGGTATTGGCTTTGGTCCACGATGTCTTCTGGGATTCGTAGCTTCGTTAGCGTCGGGGTGCTGACACTGTACTCGCTAGTGGCGTCATTCAGAGGAAGCTCTAAGCCATCTGGGGTGAGTACCTTCTCTACCTTGATCACGTCATCATTACTTGCCAGTTGATACTCGTATTGGTCAGGGATCAGATCAAGGGTCAGACGCCCTTCCTTCAAGAGGAACCGGGAATGAAGTGCCGTCAATCCCAGATTCACATGAAACGTTAGACGATTGAAGTGGGACTCCCCAACGACGCCGCTTTCCCCTGGATCACCTCCACCAAGATAGACATTAGATAGCTCACCAAAAGCCAACTGGTCAAAGATTTCTACGAGATTCATGGTGATTCCTTAAACGATATACGAAGACATACGGCTAGAAGGTCCAGCTTCATCATCTAATTCCCAAAGAGAAGTCTCTCCAGTGTTAGCCTTATGCAGCTCAGCTTCTTCTGATGGCTTCCAGGGCTTCAACACTGATAGCATCGAGATCGTATCGATGAAGTCATTATGCTTGCTCTTGAAACCAGAAACAGCAACCAGACTCAGCTCATCCATGCACTCGACCATAGTAGCTTCGGTCTTACGCTCTACCGGGAAGAAAACCTTTCGGGCCTTGAACAATGGGACCACCGTATTGAACCGCACCATTTTATTGGTATTCGGCCTGATTCCGGGAGCATTCTCGTTCCCATCGGAAGCCAATGAGAAATAAATGTTCCGTTCCATCATCTGACCTTGGATCCAGGGAATGAATCCGCCTTGCTGCCCCGTGACCTCCACACCCACCGACTGAGGCTTGTACATCTGGCTTAGCCGGAACAGGTCATCAATGTTCTTGTCCATGAGCTGACGCTTGCACACACCATCCACCCACAACCAGTCACCAACATTGTTGTAGGCCCAGACACTGATCACTGAATAGTCGGACTTCTGCTTCTCACTGGTGGCAAAGTCAGTGGTGATGTAGAAGTTGAACTTGTTCTTGTTACGCAGGACAGCATCCAGCCGGTACCAGCCAATGTCACCATCCTGAATAACACGGTCTTCATCAGACATGATTCGAAGCATCAGCTCCTGGTTGAAGGTATCCACCTTACCCAGCTTCACTGCACTGTCGTATTGAGTCTTCACGTACTCATAAGTGAAACGATCAGGCCAGCTACCTCGGAACTCCTCTTTAGCACAGGGGAATACCTCACACACAGGGAACACGTTCACTGCCCAAGCACCAGACTCCACAGCCTTATACAAAGGATCCTTGGCATTGAACGGCGTACCTGACCAAACGATCATGTTCTTGGTTGGGTGCAAGGCGTAGGTCACAGCCTTGTAAACCGTATCCTCTACGGCAGCAATAACAGTAGCCGAGCGTGCATCCTCATCGCTGATCAAGTCATCGAGCACCGCCAACTGAGGACGGATACCCATTTCCTTGGCACCACGAACACCCGTCTTCGCACCATAACCCTTGACGATGAACACCTTGCCATCGGCATTCTTGAACTCCCACCGGATATCCGTGAACCTCACTTCAGGCACGTACTGCTTCAGGAAGTCCGAGTTATCCCAACGGAACTCCAAGTTCTTCCGCATGTTCTTGACGCCGTTCTCAATGGAGTCGGACACATACAAAGCCAGATTGATTTTCCCGAAGCCAGGAAGATCACCATAGGTAGCGATATACAGAAACAAGTACTCACCCATCAGGGTGGTCTTAGCAATCCCTCGGTGACACAGGTTAATGATCCGAGTACCCCCATGGGTAATTGTATCCAACATCTTGTAGTGAACCAGAGGCGTCTTGTTCTCTTCACCTTGGGCACCGTTCACCAGCTTAATGAAGTTGATGAACTCCAGGGCAAAGGCACTTGGCACATAGTTCAGGTCATGCTTGTAGTCCGTGGTGTTGAGGTACTCCTCAACCTTCCACGGTGCCAAGGCTTCTGCTACCGGATCGATCATAGGGGTGTCTTCACTTTCCTGCTCAACTCATCTTGCAGTTTTTTAAGTTCTGCTTTGTATTTGATTCGTTCAGCTTTAATAAAATGAGCTTGGATTAAGACTACATCATGCCAGTAACGGGCTCCAAATACGTTTCTAAGAAACCAAAAGCAAAATCGTTCCCATAGAGTACGGTCCATAGGAAAGAATCGTGTGTTTGTTTCAACTTGCAATAGGTATGTATAAAACTTGTTCATTTCAGATCTCCTTGGCTTCAACATCCACCACATCAGCCTGCACAACGCGACTGTGAGCAATATCCTGAGCTGTCGAGGCACCGGCCTCAATAGCCAACCGCTGTGCAGCAGCAAGCTCCTGGGTGGCTCTACGCAGGGCACCAATCGAACCATCTTCCTTCACCCCGATATCCAGCTCCACCTTCGTCACCTCAGGCATCTTCAAAGCCTGCAACAGATGAGCCGCTGCATCGGACCTTACCTTCTCACTCTTGGCCGTGATCATCAGCTCAGCCTGAACATTCAAAGCCTTCTGATACAGATCCTGGTTCAGAACATAGTGAGGAATAAGTGTCTGCTCAAAGATCAGGTTGACCAGCTTACTTTTGTTATAGGCAGTCACATAGCTGGCAATGTCCTTCGCCGCCACACCTGTCGCTAAGAACCTCTGGTACTTATCAGGGAAGGTCTTGGTATAGGCATCAATGTTGGTACAGCCCATGAGCTTATGACTCACGTACTTCACAGCATTGACGTACTCCTGAACCTTGAACCTTCCATCAGCCATCACCTTGGTGTAGCTGAGTAGGTTGTCCCGGTATGCCTCATACATATCCGGATCAGAGAGAGTGGTGTTGATCTGATCAATCAGTTCCTGGTTGATCGACTTCTTCACCTTGTCAGGCAAAGCCATCTTCAATTGATCAACAGTGAGTGCTTCGATTGTCATAGGAGAAACAGTTCAGTTAACGTATCGGTTAGGTATAGTAAACGATAAGCCAATTGCCGTAACACGAAGCCAAAAGAAAAAAGACCCACCGGAGTGAGTCTTTTTCTTGAAGTGGTGGATGCTCTTGGTATCGAGCCAAGTGGGTCCGAGGACAGCAACTTTACAGGCTGCTCCTGCTCCTTACAGGTCTACGCATCCGAATATGGCTGGCAAGACTGGCTTCGAACCAGTGCGCTTCCGGTTAACAGCCGGGTGCTCTACCAACTGAGCTACATGCCAATGGAGAGTAGTGTGCCATAGATTAGAAAAGAATCCGCAGGTTTGTGGAATTTTCATCATCTAGGTATGGAGGCAGGACTGTCACTTCGAGCCCAACAAACCAAAGTACCCCCCCCCATCTTCACTACAACAACCATAGCCTTCGGCCATGTCATGGCAATGTTGCCTGGTATTACGGAGTTGGTTATGACTGATGCTGAGTTTGATGCTGCTGTGGATCGTGATGCTGCTAATCATCCACCCCATCCAGATGCTATGAATGCTGTGTGTGTTTGGGCTGATGGTACTCATTGTGCTCGTGATGACTTGGCTGATTACCTGTCGTTCATGTCCGATGACTATGAGTTGTTACCTGAGTACATGATGCTCTGAACTATTTCCTACCTTCGGGTAGGTTAGTTCTTTTACTTCCTACCCCACCTCAAGGCTTCGCCTATGTCCTGGATATCCGTCCATAACCTATAGGAGTTCTTATGTTCAACATGTTCCAACAACTGTTCACCGCTCTCACCGTACTCTTCAGTGCATTCGAGAAGCTCGCATCCTCAACCAATCACCTGGCCACCTGGGCAGACGAAGCAGCAGGCTCATTCGCAGACGAAGCACGCGTCCAACGCACAGCCAAGCTCGCAGCCCTCAACCAAGCTAACGGTACCCAAATCACCCAATCAACCAACTTCCCAACCATCACCGAGTAATCACTACTCACCTACCTACCCTACGGGGTAGGTAGTTCCTTCTACACATTACCTACACAACTACACACACAGGAGATAGACAGGCAATAGAAAGAACACAGTCTTACTACCTACCTATCTACTCAGTCTGTAGTCCATCTCTATCTAGCCTTCGGCTATGCGATGGTCAATATAAATATAAACCCAGACATCAGTCGCAGGTTTAGTGAGAGAGGGATGAGTGAACGCTAGTTCACTGTTATTACTCCTATCTCCTCCAAATCCCCAACTGATCCCTCACTCCTTTCATTCCGATACTCAACCGATACCTAAGGATCCACCATGCGTCCCTTCTATCCCGTCATCATGATCATCTCCATCTTTGCAGCCTCTTACTTCGGCGTGCTTGGCATGATCTATCTCACCTTCAGTCCTTCAGAAGGTATGCACCCAGTGCCTGCCTTCTCCCTCACTGCTTTTCTGTGTGTCATTGCCATCATGGCAAGCAATCGCACTGCACAAGCCTACGATCTATAACTCAGACCCTCTGAAAGTCTTCTATGCCCATAACTTCCATACCTCTCCCAGATCTGGACATTCCTAAACATGTCCATGATCAAACCATCCTCATTTCAGGTACTGAAATCACTGCTCACCACGATGAACGAATGATCGTTCGTTGTAACTCCGAGGGCTTGGCCGTTCTCCTGTGCATGGCACTGGATCAATACGGCATTACCTGTCATCGGAAACTGAGCAAAGAGAAACCAATCTGTTATGTGATCGTTGCTCTCAATGCCTAACCCATTCCCAATCCTTCCCTATTTCTTGCTTTGGTTTACTGCCAAAGCAAGAACCTCCAAAACCTTCTCTAAGAGAAAGAAATGAATCACCCTACCTCTGGTATTCCCAAGGCTCCAATCGCCTCTCCTGAGCCCGCTCATGAGGCCAAGGCACTGTCCTAGTGACCGTCTGGTTAGTACCTCGCATCGCTTTGGTGCGATGCATCGATTACCTCTTCGCTCAATGTTGCCTAGGCTTCGCCCATGTAATGGCAAATCCTGCCTTTCGTTAATCAACTCTCATCTATTGGAGATTCTCATGGCTTTCGCTCAATCCAACTCTACTTCCCAAGACACTGCCTACCGTGGTGAAAAGGCTGTCGGCTTTCTCAACATCTACCTGCCTACCGCTGATGGTCAATCGCGGAAGAAGGTCGGTGCCATTCCCTTGAAGGGCAGTGTGCCTGCACAAAAGTTCATCGCTGACCTGATTAAGGAAGACCCTGAAAATGGTCTGAAGCGTGTTCTGAATGCCATGGACTTCGAATATGTCGAAGTCTCGGCAGCACCTGCTGATGGCGGTCCGCTGTTCAAGGTCTAATCCCTGTTCCTGTTACTGTGTAGGCCGTTAAGGTCGCTCCCTTTCCCTCCCTGAGGGCGCGGCTGGCCTACTTTGGAGTCATCACCTGTGAAGGTGGTGGCTCCCTTTTTTTATTGAAATACAGCTAAGACAGTCATGCATTCCTGGGCTCCGCCCATGCTGCGGTGTTTGTACTTACAGGAGAAACCAAATGGCTACTAACAATATGGTGTTTTGCTTCGGATCCAATCTCGCTGGTATTCATGGTGCTGGTGCAGCTCGCTTTGCACGCATGGAACATGGTGCCAAGATGGGCCGTGGTATTGGTATGCAGGGTAATAGCTATGCTATTCCAACCAAAGGCCACAAAATCGAGTACATCCCATTGGATGATGTCAAACCTTATATTGCCCAGTTCATCGAGTTTGCTCGTGATTACCCTGAAATGACCTTTCAAGTCACACGCATTGGCTGTGGCTTGGCTGGATTCAAAGACGAGGACATCGCACCACTGTTCAAAGATGCCCCTAAGAACTGTCAGTTCGATGCTGCTTGGTATCCCTACCTGGGTGCTAAGTACATCTACTGGGGCACGTTCTAAACCATCCTCAATCCATTGGAAAAATCATGACAACTGACCAACTCAAACTGTTCTATCAAATCCTTGAGACCAAGAACTCTTGGGGCAAGAACGAGATCAAGACACTGCTCTTGGAAATCGCTGCTGGTATTCGTACCAGCGTCTAAGCCATCTAATTGGAGAGCTTCATGGAAACCATGCGTAATATCATTCTCCAAGAGATGAACGAAGAGCGATTCAATCGCAAGCATATTGATGTGAAGATCCGCACTGCCATCGAAGGTAACCCTGAGATGGTGGCGAAGATCGAACATGGTATTGCACTCGTGCAAGAGTACATGGCCACAACCTACAGCTATGCCAGCAAGAACAGGCGTATCGCCCAACTTGCGAATATGGATGTCTCAGCCATGGTGATGGATATCTTCGTGGGCATTGCCTACTCACAGAGGCCAGAGTTATTCACCTCGGTATCAGCTCAAATGGCTGCACGGTTGAAGTTCTCTGACCGGACAGATGCCATTACTACTGTGGCCGAGCTAATGGCTGTGCTGTGCTTGACGGATGCCTTTGACATCCTCAAGCCAAACAAACAAGCAAGCCTGATGGTGGTATCGAGAATCCCTCTCTCGGACAACCTGAAGAGCTTCATTGAAAACAGTCAGTATCTACCGCCCATGGTGTGTGAACCCTTGGAATTGACTCACAACTATTCCAGTGGATACCTCACGCATAACGATTCTTTGATCCTTGGATCGGGGAATCACCATGACGGTGATATCTGCCTGGATACCTTGAATCTCATGAACAAGGTAGCCCTCAAACTGGATACCCAGTTCCTCTGTAAAGCAGAAGAAGATCCTACCTTTGACCTGGATACCCAGGACAAGGAAGATGCTTGGAGGCGTTTCAAGACCCAGAGCTATATGTTCTATTCCCTCATGGAGCAGCAAGACAATCGCTTCTATTTCACTCATAAGGTGGATAAGCGAGGCCGTGCCTACTCTCAAGGCTATCACCTCAATCCCCAAGGTTCCTCATTCAAGAAAGCCATGCTTGAGCTGGCTGACGAAGAACTCATTGAAGGAGTTCCTACTCCTTAGAAAGAATCATATGTCCGAATACTTAGGATTTAAACCTGATGGTTCTACCACAGGGATTAGAACTAATGGCGCACCAGAATCCTGTCGAGTTTTAGGAGGGTGCGTCCATTCTAAAGATGGGGATGAATGGTTTATATGGTCAAATATAAGTGATGTCAAAGATGGGCCAGGTTGGTGTTCAATACCATTCGAAGAAGTTCCTGCTCATATAAAAACCATATTCCTACTAATCACCTGAAAGGGAGAACTCTATGATGGAATTTACTGCATGGCAGTACCTCTTGATCGATGCTGCCAATAACTTTGGACTAGACAAGCTCTTGTTCGAAGAACGAATTCAATGGGCTACTGAGAACCTTTCCAAGCTGGAAGCTCTCATCCCTCAAGCCAAGAAGAAGACACGTCCCTTGTATATCAAGGCTGTCATGGCAATCCGTAAGGCCCAAGCTAGTATCCCAACAGGTCACCTTGTTGGTTTCGATGCTGTCTGCTCAGGTATCCAGGTCATGTCTGCCATGACTGGCTGCATTGCCGGAGCTACCGCCACTGGTTTGGTGGATCCCAATGTCCGTGCAGACGCATACACGGCCTGTACGAAGGAAATGGAGCACATCCTAGGGGATATCCTCAACGTCTCACGAGAGGACGCAAAACAGGGACTGATGACGAGTTTCTACGGCTCCAAGAAGACACCCAAGGACATCTTCGGTGAGAAGACTCCTGAACTCAATGCCTTCTACCAAGCCGCCTTCAACATTGCTCCAGGGGCCTGGGAGCTGCTGCAAGACCTCCTGGCATCCTGGCAACCCTATGCCCTGCAACACGCCTGGAAGCTCCCTGATGGCTTCGATGCACGGGTCAAGGTCATGCAGAAGAAAGAGGCTCGCATCGAGGTAGACGAGCTGGATCACGCTACCTTCACCTATGAGTCCTACGAGAATATCGGGAGCAAATCCGGTCTGAGTAATGTGGCCAATCTGACCCACAGCATGGATGCTTATGTCCTGAGGACTATGCATCGTCGCTGTAACTACGACCCTCAACTTGTGAGCTATGTGGATCAATGCATTGACCATGAACTCGGTCTACGAGATCACCAATACAAAGGAACCAAGGAGTTCAATACTTCCAAATTGGAATACTACATTGAACAATATAACCGGAGTACTCTGGCTGATATCACAATCCTGCCTTATCTGGATCAGGCAACGGTTAGTGGTTTGACGATTGAACATCTGCAAAAGCTGTCTAAGATTATCAAAGCCATGTTGACTCACAAGCCATTTGCTCTGGTAACGGTTCACGATGAATTCAAGGCTCATGCCAATAACATGAATCGTGTCCGCTACTGGTACAAAGAGATCCTGGCTGAAATCGCTGACAGCAATGTCCTGGATGATCTCCTGAGCCAGATCCATGGCACTCCAGGAACCTTCCAGAAGCTGTCTTCTAACCTAGGTGATCTGATTCGTCAGAGTAACTATGGTTTGTCCTGAGTAGGCATGCGGCATCCTGCCGCTCGATGATGTAGGAGGACAGATCCGAAAGGGTCTGTCCTCTTTTTTTGTTCAACTTAGAACTTCTGAGAAGTTCTCTCAGACTTCTAAAACTACTGAAACCGATATTCTGACTCTTCAGAATTTAATTTTTTGACCATGTTCAACCGATAGAAAGACCATCATGACTGTCCGCCTGTTGACCGACGATGAAAAGATCCAGCTCTCAGAAGAAGCTGCTGTCCTCACAACCACTGAGCTTTCCAAGAAGTGGAAGGTGTCCCGAAGCACTGTCACCAGAATCCTGAATGAGCTGGGTACCTATGCCTACGGATCTGACAAGTACTGGGAAGCACAAGACACCCAAGCCTCTTTCTTTGAGGATGTATTGGTGTGTGATCCCATTCCATTGCCTCAACAACGGGTGAACAGCACACATAAAACAATTGAGCCTAAGTGCTATGCCGACTGGCAGAAACTGGCTCAACCATATCAACCTGAACCTCAAGGGTTCTTCTCCAAGTTACTGGAACGTTTTGTACGTTCTTTGCTCTTCAGCCAGCACTACTCCCCATGAACCAACCTGCACAAGAACAGTCTTCTCTTCAACTGCCCATCCGGGCAGTTCCTTTGACTCTCTTCCCTACTCTAGGGAGCTTGCAAGAGGTTGTAGACCTCGCTGAGTCAAAGTTGCCCATCACTAGCAAGAATGAACTCACTTCCTTGCTGTTCACCTACCACAACACACTGTTGTCTGAGTTATTGAAAGCGAACGATGTCGGATCCAACCCCAATCAACTCACCAATCGATGAAGTCTTCCCTTTGATGGTGGATGCACTGTCATCCTGGAAAGAAGCCAACACTCCTGAACAAATCACGAAGAAAGTTCATGAGACTTTGGAAAAAGGATCCCAAAAGATCCTTCTCTCTCTTCTTGGCTTTACACAAGACTCTTGGGATGGTCGATGGAGACTCGATCATTGCAATGGCAGAAATGGTGCTTCTATGGCAGGAGACTATCTAACTACAGTCCAGAAAGCTGCTATTCAGGAATGGTTAGGTCAAGTCAAAATGCCAGAGTTGAGCGCAACCTTAAAGAAACAAGTGCAATCTGAAATGGTTGCTGAGTACAAGCAAAGATTGAAGGCTGCTGTTCGTGAAATCGCTATTCATGTTGCAAATAGTGATGCTCAGGAGTTGATCGAGAACCTGACTCGTACTGACATCTTCACGAAGTACCAACAGCTACAGGCTCTTATCAATTCACAAGCTACTGATTAAGAAAGAACACTGACGATGACCTTTGATCGTCGCCAATCCATCATTGACCGTATCCAGGAACGTACTGAAGTCATCAACACTGGTTTCAAGATCGACGGGATAGACAGTCCATGTTTCCAATGGACTGGCCCTACCTCAGGAACTGGCCGTGGTGGTGGCTACGGTCGCATGTCTCTCAACGGGCAAACCGTTGCAGTCCATCTGGTGGCTTACACCCACTTCTTTGGCTTCATCCCTGGTACCAAGCAAATCGACCATCTCTGCTGGCGTAAAGAGCACCTGGAGATGGTTACCCATCAAACCAATCAGAAAAGACGCTCAGAGCGCTTTTCCGTCCCTCCATTCGTTAGGAAATTCAATGCCTCAATTCAGCACCTTCTCCAAACTCATCCATGCTCGCTTCCTTGAGCTGTCCAAGCATGAGCTGTTCGTCACCGTTGACGGTCATGAACTCTCGGAAGCCTACTTGGCTGCTTTCCCTGAAGGCACCAACCCGATCTACAAGACCAACACCGAGCACGATTGCACTTGCTGCAAGAACTTCATCCGGAACATCGGCAATGTGGTGGCCATCATCAATGGCAAGGCCGAGTCGGTCTGGAACGTGAAGGGTGCTGAGTACCCGTACAGCGAGGTCGCCAAGGCCCTGGATGCTCTGGTGGTTGGTCACCCCATCACCAGCCTGTTCCGGACCCAGGAAGGCACCTACGGTGCCGAGGAAACCAAGCAGCTTCAGGAAGATGGCTTGGTCAAGAAGTGGAAACACTTCCATGGCAAGGTTGCTTCCAAGCACCAGAGCACCAAAGCCGGTGAAGTGTGCGGCTCCTACGCTACCACCGTTCAAGTCTTCCAACGTGGCTTGGAAGAGCTGTTGCCTCAGGCTCTGACCGATGTGCTGGACCTGATTGCCAGCAACTCGCTGTACCGTGGTGAAGAGCACAAGGCTGCTATCGTGGCTTTCCAAAAAGCCCAGAAGGCATACCTGGCTCTGAAGGATGAAGCCAGCAAGAATGTCTTTGCCTGGGCCAATGCTGACTCGCCTGCTTCACGCTTCCGCAACACCGTCATCGGTACCCTGGTCCAGGATCTGTCCTCAGGCGTGCCCCTGGAAGCCGCTGTGCGCTCGTTTGAGGCCAAGGTGGCACCCGCCAACTACAAGCGTCCTACGGCTCTGATCACGCCTCGCATGGTCGAAGATGCGATGAAGACCATCAAGGAACTGGATCTGGAAGCAGCCCTGGAACGTCGCTTTGCCACGATCAGTGACGTGAACGTCAACAACGTCCTCTGGGTGGACAACTCGGTCAAGGGCAAGATGAAGGGTGGCATTGCTGATGTCCTCATGGCTTCAGCCAAGACCACAATCAAGGTGGACCAGGCAGAAGACATCAGCATCGATGACTTCATGAAGGGTGTCGTACCCAATGCTGTGTCGATGGAACTTCTGGTGAAGAACGCTCACCAAAGCAACTTCATGAGTCTGACGGCTCCGGTTCATGAGAGCGAAGACAAACTCTTCAAGTGGGCCAACGACTTCGCCTGGAGTTACAACGGCAACATCGCTGATTCTGAAATCCGCAAGGCAGTTCAGGGCCGTGGTGGTCGTGTCGATGGAGTCTTCCGTTTCTCTCACTCCTGGAACTATGACAAGCGCAATGCTTCTCTGATGGACCTGCATGTCTTCATGCCCGGTTCCACGATCTCGGAAGGCAACCCTGTCAACGACATCTATGGCAACTCCAAGCGGGTTGGCTGGAACAATCGATCTGATATGGCATCAGGAGGTGTTCAAGACGTGGACTATGTGCAACCCGCACCTGTGGGCTATGTGCCAGTAGAGAACATCACGTTCCCCGATCTGGCTCGCATGCCTGAAGGAGATTACATCTGCAAGGTCCACAACTGGAGCAATCGTCCACCAACCGAAGCTGGTTTCAAGGCTGAGATCGAATTTGCAGGTCAAGTGTTCGAATACGAATACATCAAGCCATTGAAGCAAAAGGAATGGGTGACTGTTGCAACAGTGAACCTGAAGAAAGGTGTTTTCACGATCAAACACCATCTGCCATGTTCAGTCAGTTCACAGAATGTTTGGGGTATCAACACCGAGCAATTTGTGAAGGTCAACACCCTCATGTTCAGCCCGAACTTTTGGGATGACAACACCGTGGGCAACAAGCACCACTTCTTCATCCTGGAAGGTTGCAAGAACCCAGAGCCAACTCGTGGCATCTACAACGAGTTCTTGAATTCCAACCTTGAGAAGCACCGCAAGGTCTTCGAAATCTTGGGAGACAAGACCAAGTGCCAACCCATTGAGGACCAACTCAGTGGTCTTGGCTTCTCATCCACCCGTGGTGACACTGTGACCGTCAAGGTCCAAGGCACCAAGATCAACAAGACATTCAATGTCAAATTCTGAAAGAACATCATGAACATTTTCGAACAAGCATCCAAGCTGAAGCTGCGCTTCCAATCCAACCGAGGTGACCTGTCCACCGAAGATCTGTGGGATCTGCCTCTCACCAGCAAGCAAGGCTTCGACCTGGACACCGTGGCCAAGGCTGTCAACAGCACTTTGAAGACGGTGACGGAAGAAAGCTTCGTCAAGGTTACCAACAACCCTGCCCAGGCCATCTGTGAACTCCGTCTGGAGATCGTCAAGCATGTCATCGCTGTGAAGCTGGCTGCGAACGAGGAATCTCGCCTGAAAGCTGCCAAGGCTGCTGAACGCGAGAAGCTCCTGGGTGCCTTGGCCGATCACCAAGATGCTGCTCTGAAGGCTCTCACGCCTGAACAGATCCAAGCACGTCTCAAGGAACTGGACAGCTAAGCTATTCTCTCCATAAACTTCAAGGGGGCTTCGGCCCCTTTTTCATTTTCTCTGAAAGAAATACATCCCCATGACCACCTCTGCAACCACTCTCGCTCGCAACGCCAACCGCGTCCAACTGATGAAGCCCACCACGCCTGCCTGGTCGGTCTACAACGAAGCTATGAGCCTGCGTCATGGCAAGCACTTCATTCGTGACACCGAAGGCCGCAAGGTCGGTGAAGTCAAGCTGGAAGAAGTGAACAAGAAGCTCGCCAACCGTGCCAAAAAGGAAGCTCGCAAAGCTGGCCTGCGTAACTAAACCCGCCCCCAAGTTCCTACCCTTCATCGAAAGAAAAACCATGCGTAAACATCAAAGCGGCTTTACCTTGATCGAGCTGATCATCGTCATTTCGGCGGTGTTCGTTCTGTCAATGCTTAGTGGCTTGATTTACGTCGCCATCCATTTCATCAACAAATTCTGGTAAGAAAGTGCCCATCATGCAAGTGAAGATCTCTGCTGCCATCACCATCATTACCCAGCTCATCCGAGCCAAGCTGGTTCCCTTGGTGAAGGGCAGTCCTGGTGTTGGTAAGTCCGACATCATTCACAAGATCGCTGCTGACTTTGGCTTGAAGGTCATCGACCTTCGCCTTGCTCAGTGCGATCCAACCGACATGCTCGGCTTTCCTCAGATCCAAGGGAGCAAGGCTGGCTACGTGCCGATGGAAACCTTCCCCATCGAGTCGGATGAAATTCCGAAAGGCTACAACGGCTGGCTTCTGTTACTGGATGAGCTGACCTCTGCACCCAAGAGTATCCAAGCCGCTGCATACAAGATCATCCTGGATCGCATGGTGGGTAACCACAAGTTGCATCCCAATGTGGCTGTGGTGGCAGCAGGCAATCTGGAGTCAGACAACGCCATCGTGGAATCGATGAGCACTGCTCTGCAATCTCGTCTGGTTCACTTGGAGATCGCTGTGGACAAAGATGAATGGCTGGACTGGGCAGCGAGTGTGAACATCGATCACCGGATCTGTTCCTTCATTCGCTTCCGTCCTGACCTCCTGCACAACTTCAATCCAGACCACACGGACTGCACCTATGCCTGTCCTCGGACCTGGAAGTTTGCTGATCAAATTCTGAAGGTCACCGAAGACAGTTCGCCTGAACGCAGGCCCATGCTTGCTGGTGCCTTGAGTGAAGGTGTGGCTACGGAACTCATGGCCTTCATGCAGATCTACAAGTCGCTGCCCAGCATTGCTGAGATCGTGACTGATCCCATGGGTACCATGGTGTCGAATGATCCAAGCGTGCTGTTCGCCATCACTGGTTCCATCGCCAACCATGCAGATGCTGACAACATCGCCAAGCTGGTGCAGTACGTGAACCGTCTCCCTGTGGAGTTCCAAGTGGTTTGCTTGCGTGAAGCCATTCGTCGCAACAAGGCACTGATGTCAACGCCGACCATGCAAGCCTGGATCGCCAAGAACGCGAACGAGCTGTACTGATCGTCAAGAAGGGAACCCTACGGGGTTCTCTTCAAACCATGATGACCATGGAAATGGCATCTACAACACCCCCCGTCACTCACTGAAAGCAACACCATGTTCAAAGCAATCAAACGCCTCTGGGGCTATTTCACCAACAACTCTGCTGCCTCATTGGCCAAAGAACAATTGGAGGACGATAAGCGTCGTCTTCTCAAACATCAGTCCTCTGCTGCCTACAACAAGAAGATGGCCGAGTACTACCAAGAGAACATCAAGCGTCTGGAAAACTACGGCAAGACCGTTGATGCCTCTCTGCCTATCCTCACGGATGAAGTATGAGCAGCGGAGTTGATCATGGGCGATAGAGTTTCCGTTCACCTGACGATATTGTCTTCTCAAGATGATGAAGCAAAGAAGTTGTTCACCTACGAAAGCGATTCTGTTTATGAGATGAAGTGCAGTTCTTCAGGTATTGATCTCACTACATACACGTTCTGTGAGTGCAACTATGGGGAACTTGGTTTTACGCTTTTACTTACCAAAGCCGGAATTTCTTATGATAAAACTTGGGAACAAGGCTCTGAGTTCAATAGTGGAACTGAGTACTTACGCTTCACACCAGAAGGTGAAATTGTCTGGAAGGAAATCTACGAAAACGAAATCAATCCGGATCTAAATGAACTCATGGAATTGATAGACGATCCTTTGGCACTTACTAAAGCTGTTCGTGCTCATCATGAGCTAATCACAGTGCTTCCCTGGAGCAATCAAGAAGAGTACGGCAAGATCTATCGCACCGTACAACTATTGAATCCTGAAAGCTAATCATGAGCAGTGGACTCGTCAAACAAATCAGGAAGTACTCAGAAACTGAGATCCTTTCTGCCATGAATGTCCTGGGCTATCGCATGAAGCGGTACCCAGGAAGAACCTTCAATGAAGATCTTGGTCATGTCCCAAAAGATGTACTGATCAAACTTCAGAAGGAGATTCCTGCTCAGATTGAGAAGGTTCGTAAGACCAAAGCTTTGCTGTTGAATGAGTCTGAATTCTTTGAATTCGATAATCGTTTTAAGGGCGTAGATTTTGCCAAGTGGATTGCTGAAGTCCAATCAGAAATGACCACTCATATAACTGGTATCTATGATGGCGGTCGCATCGTGACCTACGGATCACCTACTGGCAGGATAACCAAGTAACCACAGGCGCCTCCTGCGCCGTGTGGTTCAAGAACTCAGGGGGCTATAAGCCTCCATTTTTATTTCAAGAATGGAGTCTTATGACTACCCAAACCGCACACGATCAGGCTTTGAGCAAAGCCAAGATTGCTCTCATGAGCAAGCCAGATTCCGTCTTCTTCACCACCCTTTGCTTCAGCTTGAAGTTCAAGTGGAACGATGACATTCCTACTGCTGGTGTGGATGGTGAATCCATGTTCATCAATCCCAGGTTCTTCTTGAGCTTGGATCCCAAGGAACGTGTCTTCGTCCTGGTACATGAAAGCCTTCACATGGCTTTACTGCATCTGGATCCTGCTCGCTTGAAGAGCCGGGACAAGAAGCGTTGGAATGAAGCTGCCGATCATGTCATCAACCTGATGCTTCAGAAACGTGGCTACAGCATGCCTAACTGGGTTCTGAAAGATCCCCAGTTCAAAGGCATGTCCACGGAACAGGTCTACAAGCTCCTCCCTGAGTCTGAAGGGGATGATGGCTCCGGCGGTACCAACCAAATGCAAGGCGACCTCCTAGAGGCTCCTGGTGACCCTCAGGAAGCTCAGCACAAGATCCAAGACATCATCGTCCGTGCTTCGATCCAATCGAAGATGGCTGGTGATGCTGTTGGAACAATTCCAGGTGAGATCGAGATCTTCCTAGACAACCTGCTGAACCCCAAGCTGCCTTGGCAGACCATCCTTCGCAAGTATGTGCAGTCATATGCCAAGACTGACTACAGCTTCCGAAAGCCCAATCGTCGCTTCTTCCCTGAGCACATTCTTCCAAGCCAGTTCGGTGAATCACTCATCGATCTGACCATTGCCGTGGATACCTCAGGTTCCGTCAGTGACCATGACTTCAAGGTCTTTGTCTCTGAAGTGGGTGGCATCTTCAAGATGATGAAGCCAAAGAAGATCACCTTGATCCAGTTCGATACCAAGATCAAGGCAGTGGATCAACTGCGTTCCTTCGATGAACTGTCCAAGGTTCATTTCGTAGGTCGTGGTGGTACCCAGATCCATGAGGTCATCGAATGGGCTAATACCCACAAGCCTCAGTTGCTCATGGTTTTCAGCGATGGTGATTTCCTTTTCCCGCAATTGCAAGCCAAGAGCAAAACGCTCTGGTTCATCCACAACAACCCAGGATTTGTACCTCCCTTCGGGAAGGTCATCAACTACGAAATCTAAGCCATGAACACCGCAACCATCGAAGACATTCCTGAAGTCAAAGAAGAACCGTCCATTGACCTGACTACTGACCAAGAAGCTGCACTGGCAACCTTCCAGCAATTCCTATGCAATCCTGTTGAACAGGTCATGGTGCTCTCGGGCTACTCTGGTTGTGGCAAGTCCACCCTGGTCAAGACCATTCTCGATCAGCTCCCCAACTTCCTGAAGACCCAACTCCTGTTGGATCCAGATACTCCTGGGTACATGGTTGCGCTGACTGCCACCACCAACAAGGCAGCAGAGAACTTCGCTCTGATCACAGGACATACCTGTGGAACGATCCATTCATTCCTTGGTTTGCGTGTGCAGACGGACTACAACTCTGGCAAGACCACCCTGATCCCCAGGAACAAGAATGACATCAAGCAAGGCTATCTGCTCTTCATCGACGAAGCCAGCTATGTAGACAAGCAGCTCCTGGACTACATCTTCAAGATGACCAAGGACTGCAAGATCGTCTTCATCGGAGATCCTGCACAGCTCACCCCTGTGAAGTCCACCGATGCTCCTGTGTTCAAGGCAGGCTTTCTCGAAGCATCATTGACCACGGTGGTTCGTCAGGCCGAAGGCAATCCCATCATCGACCTGTCTACCAAGTTCCGTCACACGGTCAACACAGGTGAATTCCCAACCAACATCGTGCTCGACGGACACCACGTCAAGCACATGAATCGGGATGACTTCGACCAAGCCATCACCGATGAGTTCACCCGTCCTGACTGGCGATACAAGGACTCCAAGTTCCTGGCTTGGACCAACAAGAAAGTAGTCTTCTACAACCAAGCCATTCGCAATTTGATCAAGGGTGATCCTCACTTTGAGGAAGGGGACTACGCTGTCTGCAACTCTTACATCCAGATTGGCAACAAGAGCATCAAGACCGATGCCTTGGTGCAGATCAGTTCGATCAGTGAAGACGTAATTCATAATGATGTATCTGGAAACTGGTTCAATCTTGATGGGACCATAGCTGCATTCATGCCCAAGACACTGGCATCGAAAAATGCTCGTCTGAAGCAAGCCAGAGCATCCAATGAGTACTCCCTCATCCAGGAGATCGAAAACCAATGGATTGATCTCCGAGGTGCGTATGCACAGACGGTCAACAAGAGCCAAGGCTCAACCTATGACCGCGTATACATCGACCTGGATGACATCAGTGGTTGCAACTCCGGCGATCAGATCGCTCGCATGTTGTACGTCGCCATCTCCCGTGCTCGCCATCAAGTCTTCTTGACTGGGGACTTCGGCAAGTAACCTTCCTCTTTCGAGAGAATCATGGAACCGCTTCAACTCGACCCACGAGCCAAGCAGCAAATCAAGAACGCCCTGTATATGTACCTGTATGAGCCAGTTGAAAAGCACTTTGCTCAACGACTGACGACGCTGATCGTGAAGAATTCCCTACTCGGTCAGCACGCTCACAACTCGTTCATGTACAAAGGCGTTTTGTACAACTGTGACGGTACGCCTCCACCACGCAAGTCAAACAAGTTGCTGCCACAGTTGGTTCCCTACATGGATGCGTACCTGAAAGACCTGAAGACCCTGAACGATACGGAAATTCCCTATGTTCTTGGCTTCATCAATCAGGTACTCAATTCATCCAATGTCCTCAGTGACTACCTCAGGCTTCTTCCCGAATCGGTCCATGAACCTATCGAGAAGATGATCAAGAGCTGGCCTTGCAGGGCAAAGGAACTCCCCCAAGAAACCGTTAATGAAATTCAGCAGATCAACCAACACTCCATCAGTTTGATGAAGCAGAGGATGATTAGGAACTTGCTGATGTGAAAGAGGCCCTATGCGTCATCACTTGTTCGAAGAGAACCCCACCAATCGCTACAGCATTGCTGTTCTGAGCAAGAGCAGTTCCTTCAACAGGCAGGAACTCCTGACCAACTACGTGATTCCCATGCAAGCCAAGGGAATCAAAAAGCAGGATGTCATTGGCTTCACCCTGGAGTACAACAGTGATGGTAAAGCCCCTGCTGGCTTCATCAAAGACTACCTGGACAAACTCCTGCCTGCCTTGAAATCCCTCGGTGTGAAGTACCTCTTCGTGTCCGACAGCTCCTACTTCAAGGTGCTGACCAAACAGCTCAAGGCAGATCCGCATTTCGGCTATGCCATGCCTTGCAAATACCCCGGCTTCGAAGACATGGAAGTGGTGTTGAGCGTGAACTACGCACAGCTCTTCTACAACCCATCCCTTCAAGCCAAGCTCACCTTGAGCCTGGACACGTTGGCGGCGAGGATCAATGGCAGCTATGCCGTCATCGGTTCCACCATCATTCATTCGGCACGGTACCCGCAAGGGGTCCAGGAGATCGCACAGGCTCTTGAATCGCTCCACCAATACCCAGAGCTGTCCGCAGACATTGAGGGCTTCTCGCTTCGTTTTAACGAGGCAGGGATCGGAACGATTTCCTTCGCATGGGACAAGCACAACGGGTTGGCTTTCGCATGTGACTACAAAGAGATCTGGAATAAGGACGGTTCTTACGATAAAGAGTGTGATATCGATATCGCTGCCTACGAGGGATATTTCAGCCCAAACCAATCAGTTCGCAAGCTCCTGCTGAACTTCTTCCTGACCTACAAGGGAAAGCTCACCTGGCACAACGCACCTTATGACCTGAAGGCCATCATCTTTGCACTGTGGATGAAAGACTCCCTGGACACTGCAGGCCTGCTCACTGGCCTGGATACGATGACTCGTTCATTTGATGACACCAAGATCATCTCGTATCTGGCCACCAACTCCACGGCAGGTAATGAGCTTGGCTTGAAAGCCTTGGCTCATGAGTTCGCTGGCAATTGGGCAGTGGATGTCAAAGACATTCGACAAGTGCCTATCGACAAGCTCCTTCAGTACAACTTGGTGGATACCTTGTCCACCAACTATGTGAAGGAGAAGAACTATCCGGTCATGGTGCGCGACAACCAGGAGAAGCTGTACCACGAGCTGATGCTGCCAAGCCTGAAGCTGATCATCCAGATCGAGCTGACAGGCATGCCGATGAGCGATGCCAAGATCCAAGAGATCAAGGCAAAGCTTGAGGCTTACCAACAGGATCAGATCAATGTACTTCGCAACAGCAATGTGATCAAGACTCTGACCCTGCTCCTGCAACGCAGTGAGTGGGAGAAGGACTACGAGGATCGCAAAGCCAAAGCCAAGAATCCTGGGAAGATCCTTCCCAAGCAGCTTGCTGCTTTCGACACCAAGGAGTTCAACCCCAACAGTGGTCCTCAGCTTCAACGGTTGCTGTACGAGCAGATGGGCTTGCCCGTCATAGATCTGACAGACACCAAGCAACCTGCTACAGGGGCTGAAACCATCGAGAAGTTGATCAACCACACCCAGGAGCCAGCCTACAAGGATCTCCTGCAAGCGTTGATCAACTACGGCAAGGTCACCAAGATCTTGTCTACCTTCATCCCAGCTTTCGAGCGAGGGATCATGAAGGCAGATGGCATGCGGTATCTGCATGGCAACTTCAACCTCGGTGGCACGGTATCTGGCCGCCTAAGCTCCAGCGAACCTAACCTTCAGAACATCCCTGCCAATAGTCACTATGCGAAGCTGATCAAGTCAGCTTTCATGGCAGCTTATGGTTGGCTGTTCTGTGGTGCAGACTTCAACTCGTTGGAGGACTATGTTTCTGCTCTGACCACCAAGGATCCAAACAAGCTGAAGGTATATACCGGGCACAAGGTTTACGGACTCAACATCAACGGTGTGACCCATCAAATCCGAGATGATACTATTATCGAGTATGATGGGAATACCATGACAGCGGAGCAATTCTATGAAACCCATCGCCCACTTTGAAGAGAGGTATTTGATTGCCGATGACGGACGAGTACTGAGCAGAAGGAACAACGAGTTCCTGACGCCAGTACTCAACCCAAACGGCTACTTGAAAGTGAGCCTCTCCGATGGAACCAAGCAACAACAGTTGCTGATTCACCGGCTAGTTGCCCTGCACTACCTCCCCAATCCTTACCAGCATCCTGTGGTCAACCACGTAGATGGCGTAAAGACCAACAACGATTGGTGCAATCTTGAGTGGTGTACCCACGAAGAGAATGCCAATCACGCTCTCGAAACTGGACTGGCCTCTGGCTTCATGTCTTTCGATGATCGAGTGAAATACCTTCATGAGATTCTCGGGGGCCGTCAGGTATCCGATCTGGCTGCCGACATCGGGCGTAGGCCAGAAACCATGCACAAGATGCTGCGTGAAGCCGCCAAGAAACTTGGCATTCACGATCAGTGGAACACCATCATGAAAGAGAACCGCCGTCATGCAGCACTTCGGAACCTTGAAAAAATCAACGGTTGTCATCCGTAAGGAGGACACTGTTACCATCAAAGAGATTGGCCAGACCCCTGGGTATGACGGTCACTGTCTTCGTGCATACAGCTACTTTAGGGAGCAGTGTCCTGACATTGAAGACACAGTTGATTCCATCAACTCAATCAAAAAGACACATCCCGAGCTTCGTCAAGATTCCAAGGCGCCCACCTTCCTGTTGACCTACGGTGGCACCTACCACGGGATGATGAGCAACCTAGGATGGCCACAGGACAAGTCCCAAGCCATTGAAGCCAACTACCACGAGCTGTACAAGGTGTCTGATGAGTACACACAGATGCGTCTTCAACAGGCATCCAAGGACGGCTATGTGGAAGTGGCTTTCGGTCTGAGGGTACGAACACCCATGCTCAAGCAAGTGATCTTCGGTAGCTCCAGCGTGCCTTATGCGGCTGCTGCTGAAGGACGTACTGCTGGGAATGCACTGGGCCAATCCTATGGCCTGTTGAACAACCGTGCTGCTGTGGAGTTCATGCAGAAGGTCTGGGCATCGAAGTATCGCTACGACATCAAGCCAGTAGCACTGATCCATGACGCAATCTACATCCTTGTCAGAGATGACGTGGAGGTCGTGGAATGGGCCAACCGTGAGCTGATCAAGTCCATGCAATGGCAAGAGCTTCCTGAGTTGCAACATCCCACTGTGAAGTTGGGTGCCAACCTGGACATCTTCTGGCCTGACTGGGCACATCCAACAACCCTACCCAACAATGCCGATCAAGCAACCCTCCGAAAGCTTTGCAATAAAGCCAAGGAGAAGATGCTGGAACCGGCGCAAGGAAACCAATGAAATCGATCAAAGTAGACGAAGCCGCCGGCACTACCCTGGACTGGTTGGTGGCGACGTGTGTGGGGCACAAGCCGGTCTTCACATCCCATTGGGTGACTCCGGTGTCCGAAGATACCCCTCGCCGGGTATGTGTGCTGATGCCCTCGTGGGTTCAGCCTTACGAACCCTCCCGTAACTGGGCAGTGGGCGGGCCGATCATTGAGCGAGAGAACATCAGCTTGGCATCACAATCGACCCGGTGGGCGGAGTTCTGGCAGGCGGATATCAGGCACTCCTCCAAGTTCACACAATGGGACCACAAGCCGTTGATTGCCGCCATGCGCTGCTACGTGATGTCCAAGCTGGGCGAAACCGTAGAGGTACCAGAGGAACTGCTCAATGCCAGCCATCTCACCAACTGAACTGGAAGCCTGTATCGGAGCCCTTCGATATCAGGCCCAGAACGAAGCAGGCCATTCCCAAGCTCCTAATCTCTTCACCAGAGAAGATACTGATGAATGGGAACTGGCCGACAAGCTGCAAAAGCGACTTGATCGCTGCCAAGAACGCCCTAAGAGGGCAGATCGGAAATGAAGTGAACCAAACCACCAATGCAATGTCAGCCATCATTCAGACAGTGCTGCTTCTAGCAATCGTCTTGTGCTTCCTTGCCTTGATTGCCATCCCTGCTGTCATTGGCTTTATCTGGGCCATCATCAAAGTTGGCTATGCCGTAGGCTATGTCACAGGTGATGGCTTCAATGAGGTCATCTCTGCTTGGTGTGATCGCATCAAGTCATTGCTTCCTAGCTCTGATCGGGAACCAGAATGAGTGGGCAATATGTCAGCGTCTACACAGGAAATTGAAACATGCGAATCATCTTTGCAATCTTGATCTTCATGATCGCCTTGCCATTCTCACTACTGGCTGCATTGGCCGGTTTTCTATATGCCAAGTGCTTGATCTCTTTCATGCAAACCTATAACCAAGTTATGCGGCATGAGTTTTCGATACAGCAAAAGGCTCTTGAAAAAACCAAAGAGTGAAACACTCCCATGATCTTCTCTACCACCATCAACGGCATCCCCTGCAAGTGCAAAGTACTTGTCGAGGTGCCTTTCGACTATGTGATCCTGGATAACAACTTGCGTCCCGATCCATGGATCAACAAACACATCAAACCACAGGATGAGAAGCGACTTCAAGAAGAGTACGTCATCATGCTTCAAGGAGAAGATCATGCGGATCGAATCATCTAAGTACTACCAAGCGAGCTATCGTGGCTTTAGCTTGATACGGCATTCTTCTGGCAATGGGGCTGTGACTGTTTACACCTGTCTTGGTCATCAAGTGAAGAAGGATTTCCCTTCTGTATTTGCTGCACAGCAAGCAGTGGATAGCCACCACAAACAAGACGGACAGAGCCTCACTCCGTGAGGCTTGGTGATTTTTTAACCAAAAGAGAAAGGTATTGGGAGCACATGACACGTTCCTCAATACCGATGAGATCAAGTTGTTCCCCCTATCGAAGCACTCACCATGATCAGCATCTACTACCGTGACCAAGGCAAACTTGCCCAGGTCGATGTCTCCGACTGTGACGACATCGAAGCAGCTCGCCATCTGGTGATGAACCAAGAAGGTATGGAACCTATTCAAGGTGCTGTCCTGGCTCTGGTCCCCAAGCCCTCCAAATCACCTGGCTTGATCTTCGATCTGCCTTTGTTGAAAGCACCTGATTCCAATGAGCAAGAAATCCCCTGCTAATCGCATGCAGTACCTGGAACAGGTAGTTATCAACGCAGGGAGTGTTCTTCAGGCGATAAAAGCCAAAGGATTCGATCCTACAAATCCCCCTATAAAAATGGCTGAATCCCTCCGGGATATTCGTGACATTGCCGAACATAGGGCTAGTAAGCCACCAGAGCCTCTCCAGTGCGTTGAATTTGCCCAGCAAGGGCATCCGTACCTGTTCGAAGAAAAAAAGGTTGTAGCCCTTGAATCCGGTGCTCGGATAAAGGTGCTCATCTTCAATGAAGAGAAGCCTTGGGAAAGCCGTACTGAGCATGTTCGCGTTAAGTACCTCACTGCATTACCTTTGAAGTACCTCCACGGTGCTATGGCTTGAAGCCAAGAAAGAAACACATGAGCCCTACCCCCAACCAATTGCCACCACTGCCTGAGCCTGACACTCACTGCTTTGACGACGACACGGGCAAAGACGTATGGAGCTACAGCGCTGCCCAAATGCACGCCTACGCACTTGCCGCCCTCGCCCAACAGGCGCAGGAGCCGGTGTGTTGGGAATGGCGGCACCTTGGGAGCAACCAACATGCGGCCGATTTCGGCCAATGGTCGCAATGGCAAAAGGTCGAAGCACGTAGCCTGCTTTTCACCGTGGAAGACGAGCT